>Ga0208920_1000046_pt1 | contig 57906 bp, 63 predicted proteins | sample 19_taG_FD_184094 | JGI IMG/M metagenome (GOLD analysis project Ga0208920, IMG submission 184094) | Marine viral communities from the Subarctic Pacific Ocean - 19_ETSP_OMZ_AT15317 metaG (SPAdes) (version 2) | ecosystem: Environmental > Aquatic > Marine > Oceanic | place: Pacific Ocean | collected...
ATCAACAATAGTACGTGGTAGGGGTGGCAGGGATCAACGCCCGACCCACAAATTCGGCTACTGCGTTCGTCCATCGGTGTACCCAACCAACGATAACGGCACAGGCTACGAAGCCGGGGCCTGTGTTGAGTATACATCACCTCTGCTCATTTAGGCAAATAGAAAATGGCAGGTTAATCTGCGACTAACCTCTGCTCATTTAGGCAAATAGAAAATGGCAGGTTAATCTGCGACTAACCTCTGCTCATTTAGGCAAATAAAAAGGCCCCCGAAGGGGCCTTGTGTTTAGTAGTGGAAGTAGATGTCTTGCACTCGTTTACCTTTCGGTAGCAGCAACGCCTGCGTTAGCAGTACGTTAACTTGAGCTAGCTCTTTCTGTAAGCTCTCGATATCGGCTATGTCAACACCACGCGGATAAGGTGAAGCTCGCTTAATACCTCGCAGTTGGTCCTTCTTGTCGTCATGCGGGATGTAATTCACAACATGAGGCCAGATACGGTACATCTGCTTGTAGGTATTACACCATTGAGTCAGTCTGAATATCACGTTGTTAACGAATTCTCCTTCTTCCGATATCTGAATCCGTGCCAAGCAGAAGTCATTTATCGCTTTGTAGTGTGGGTCTTTCGTTGTGATACTGATACTGTCAGAGTGGTTGACTATCGGGCAGGGTAGCTCATGTGGGAACTTCACTTGTATGCTCGCATACCGTAGTCGGGCAAGGTCTTCACTCACCGGGATACTCAACGCTATGGAGTCGCTTGCGTTAATTGCCCGCTTCCATTTCTCGGAAGCCCATAGCCGTTTTATAAATGGCCCCTCAGCATCGTCGTAGATGTGCCGCTCTATGATCTGCTTAAGATCAACATTGAGGGTCACGATCTGCTTCCGTCTTTCTAGTAGTTTATTTACATGGCTCCTTAATTCCGCCTTCTCACCAAATGTTGCACGGTTTGTTTTCACCGTCCCATAGCGTCCTCTAAATCCTGTAGACATATCATTCTGCTCCAAATTCCACTTCGATAAACTTATGCTTCCAACTTGGCGGTCTCGCTTTTTCTGCTTCAACCGTACTGCACACAACAACATCATACGGTGGTGCATCATCAGGGAAACGGCCAAAGGTATCAGTAAGCAGGACTGCAACGTCCAGCTTTATGTACCGCTCCTTGATCCACTCAAAGAAGGGGATGAAGTCTGTCCCACCTCCAGCCTGAATGGTGTCACCGATAACAGATACGATATCTGAATCCGGTTCCAGTGTGTAGTCAGCAATGACTCTGGTTGTTCCGAGAAGGACGTAGCAGGTTTCAGGTCTTGCATCACACAGGATGCTGTGTGTCTCTGACATAAACCGTTGCCGTTCCTCCTTGCTTATAGAACCCGACAAGTCCATGAACACAGCAATCAATCCTGCACCATGACCCACCATACCCGGCAGATAGATTCGGCGTTGCAGTAGGTCTCGGCGTCTCGGTCTCGCCCATGAACGTTCTTCGTGTCCGATCTTCTGCGTGATTGCTGCACGTAACAACTGCTGCCACGGAATCTTCGGCTCCAGCAAGTCTCCTACCAGTGCGTCCAATAGATCATTACTCATACCTCTGGACTTCGCGCTGTTGTGTGCTGCTGCTACCGCTTGCTTTACGCCTTCCTCCGACAACGTGTGTTCACGCATGTCTTCTTGCGTTCGCGGCATATGTGCGTCCATCGGCTGTGGCAAGCCCCGAGCTTCGTATGGGTCTTGTCCTCCACTTTGCCCCTGCTGTGGCGTGCTTTGCCCATCACCTTGCGGTTGAGGTAACCCCTCTGTCCCATTGGACTCTCTGCTAAGTTGTGAGTAGTTAGGTTGCTGCTTAACTTTTTTCATCAGGTCTCGGTACACATCATCAGGGAGCATCTTGTAGTTGAATTTGCGATCCCATATTGCAATCTCAGGCATAGCTCCAACCCTCATCTTCTTGAGCATGTCGTTGATGACGTAGTCACATGCTACATTCCATACATACGGATCAAACGGTTCCCCTTCGAACATGTTGGCTAAGTAGTATTCCGCACGGTAGAAGTGGTGGAACATGTAGTGGGCAGTCTCATGGGCAAAGACATACATCCTCTCGTTGATATCCTGTAGCCCATGAATAAAAAACTCCTCATTGACGAGGAGTTTGTTTGCTTGGACCCCTGCAGTTGGAACCAGTGTTGTGAATTCCAACCTCATCAGGTCGTATAGTAGTGAAGACCAGAATGGGTGCTGCATCGTAAGCCCCGTTCTTGCCTCCAAGATAATGTCTTGTTCTGCTGTGTAGTTCCTTACCATGTCGCTTTCCTCATTTCTTGGCGTAGCATGTTTTCGGCTCGGCTTTGTAGATCAGGTAGGTCATAAGTCCACCCAAACAATTCACAGAAGACTTGGGGTAATACCCTCAACCTCTGTTCCCGCATTACTGCTATTACTTCTCTTGTCGTCTCTCCTTGTATGATCCATCGCTCTGTGATACTGGAGTGTTCGTTATCAACAACGCATTTCACGCGAGGGTGCATAGCAATGGTTGCCAGAATAAACTTCTGGTGCTTCTCCCTGATCGTGATTGCTGTCATCGAGTTGTCTTGGAATATTCCGGTAAAATCACCGTTATAGAACGATATATGTGTAGGCATAGATACTTCATTAGGTTCCATTGGGAATCCCCTATATAAGAGTGAAAGGAATGGCTCTATATCGGGAGCCAGCCGGTTAGATCACGCACGGTTAAGAGAGGTACGTCAGCGCAGCCGCAATGTAGTAGGACAACTGCGCCCATTGCGCTCTAACTGCGGGTGTTATTAACCCCACCGCCCGCTGGGGTCGCCCATGACTAGGCCGCTCCAAGTTCTCTGATCTTGTCGCGGATAGTTCTGGCATCGGCTGCTACTGCAGCCCGTGTCTCTTTGTTCTTACGCAACTCTTTCGGATCGTGGTGCGTAAGCTTACCCTGAATCTCCTTATACAGTTGATCCAGTCTCGGGTCTCTGGTCAGGTTGCAATGCTTGAGAAGCTCGGCAGCTTCCGACACGTTATCCAGTGTCGTTGCTTTGAACCGACCCTCCGGGTCACTTAACCTTTCGGCCATATGGCTGACAGCTTTATAGGATCGTTGCCACACCTCTTGCATAGCGTTACGCATAGCAAGTTGGCTGCGTTTTGTCAGAGCAGAGGCGAGAGCCGTTGCCTGATCGTTAGCAAGTGACGATCCCTCGAACGCGTCACCCTTCGGAAGCGTTTCAAAGTCAAAGTCCAGACCAAACTGATCCCTGATGGTAGCGATAGCCGGATACTTCGACTCATCGAACAGATCAGCCAGCGCTTGCTTGGCTTTATCCTTAAGGTCTGCATACTTCGGGATGAAATCATCCAGTCGGCTGCGTACCTCTTGCTGCTGTTTCGCCATTTCTTCGACATAGTCAAAGTATCTGGTGTTGACAAGCAACCTTGGCCCTGTGCGCCTGCTGTCATCATCGCCCGAATATACCGACCACGGCAACGTCAACTGGTAATGCTTCCGTCGAGCTTCATCCAGTGCTTTGTTGACCGCTTTCAGTTCTGAATCGGCACCGTGCATCAGGTTCTTGTATGCGTTGACCGCACCCACCGTTGCGTGACTTGCCGACTCAGCATCTGCTGCTGCCTTACGATCCTTCGCTCTGGCTGTCCACCGTCTTGTCTTCAAAGTTACCCTCGTAACAAACTTCCTGAGATCGGTGATATCAGTTACGTCACCAACGCTGAACTCCGGCAACTCGACCTTCATCGGCTTAACAGCCAACTCTTGTTGAGGTTCCGGTTCGGGTTCATCTGGTGATGGCGAGACCAAGCTTATATCGGGGTCAGACCCTCCTACCTGAGCAAGACGCTCCGCAGCCGGTTCGGGTTCGTCAAGATCGAGCGCGCTCGCCGCATCCAACTGCTGATCACTTTCAATAAACTCTGCCCACCCCGCTACACCAACTGGGTCCAGTCCATTAAGCACTTGGGTTACGGTCGGCTGACCTTGGTCATAGTCTTGGACTACAACAGTTGTCTCCGGTGGGGGAGGCGGCGGCGTAACATACTCGTCGTCCTCCTTTGCCGGTTCAGGCTCCTCGGGTGGGATGGACGCATCATCTGTACGTGCGCCTTGTTGCTGCTCCAGTTTATCCAGATCGCTCAGAACATCATCAATGATGCTTGGGCCTCCTTTCAATACACCCATTTTCCTTCTCCTTTCAAAGGGTTAATCTGCAGATTAACCGGGGGGTTATTATACACTACCACCGCCTGATGCGGCAATAACAAGATGTGAGTGATCCTGCACCCATTTCGTGAACTCCTCATTCGCCAACAGGCCAGCCTGAGCAACGTCGGGTCGAGCCATAGCTTCTCTGAGACAAGTTACCTGAAAGTCCCTCGGCAGTTTCTTCAGCCACTTGAACGCTGGTACAGCCGTGTCAGGTGTCACCTTATGGGCGATCATCTGGCAGGCTGCAAAGATAGCGTCAGGTGCATTCGGGGCCGGTGTACCTTCAGGGTCACGTATAATCTCCTCGTACTCAGGCAACTGATCTGCCATTCGTATGAAGCCCATGACCTCACCTGATGACCCCTTACCAATCAGCCCCGCCACCATTTCGGATGCGAGTTCCATACTCTCGACAACAGTCAGGACTCGCCCTGTGTTGACAAGTGATCTGGGAGACAGGAACGGTTCGTCTGGGTCGTCTGGGAGCTTACCGTCGAACACCTTCTGGGGGCGATACTTTGCGTAAGCAATGATGAGGGGGTGTACTTTATTCGCCAACGCCCACTCAACCCATACGTTAACATCTGCTTTGATATCTACGATCATCTGTCTGTTGGTGAGGAATGTCATACCTCTTGTTACACCAGCTTTATCGCTCGTATAGTTTGAAGCCATGACGATTGACCATCCCGGCTCAAGTTTATGCTCACCAATGCGGCGTTCGTTAACAAAACGTGCAACAGGTTTGAGCACATCTGATGTGCCTTGCATGACCTCGTCCAAGAATACGAACCCTCGTTCCGGTGCGCCGAGTGGCGGCAGCAACGGTGAGCGTGTTGTTCCAGATATCTGATACTCTTTCCCATCATGGATGATGGTCGTCGGCATCCTGATACCCTCTGCATCAATGCTGTCGATACAGGACAGATGTAATGTGTGCAGTCCAAACGGGACGTTGTATTTCTTACTCATGTTATGGACCGTCTGCGTGATTACATCAGTCTTGCCCACCCCCGGCTTGGACTTAGCGTGCACCGCCAGTCGAAGTTTGTAACAGTTCTCTTGTGCCTCAGAAAATTGAGCTAATGTCATTGACATCTTTATTTACTCCAATAGAAAGGGGGCCGAAGCCCCCGTTAGTTTAGTGTTTCGTGAATAGAAGGATCAGGCTGCTCTCCGTTTAGCCTGTCGCTTTTTATATTTGCCAATCTGTTTACGTCGCGCCTTACTAGCAGACGCAACCCCTAGTAACTCCTCAAGACCCTCGGACCACAGATCAAGTGTGTTGATCCGAGCCATTAGCCACGTTGGGCCTTTCTTCGTCTGATCTAACAGACGATGGTAGCACCTATGGCACAAGGTCTTTCTAGAGTGTGTTGCTTCTCGGTCACAATGCTTAAAGTGACAGGATTTCTTCTTGGCTCTGGCCATATCATTTCTCCTAGTTAAGTTATGGTTAGTCGCAGATTAACCGTTCGTTTCGTTACGCCTATCAACATTATTTGCCTTTGTCACCTCCTTCTCCGGTCTTGTGTATTGGTATCTGTGTCATGAGAAACCCTCGTCTTCCCACTTCTCTGGCGAAGCGTGTTCAGGCATGTAACAGACAGTATTTATTCTGTCCAACCACCCGCGAGAGTGTTTGCCGGTGCCGCCCTCGTAGCGCATACGCACCGCTCGTTTCTTGACGCCCTCCCTTGCACAGTGCCTACATAATCCGAAGTCAACAGTTGTGCCACCCTTTTGTCCTGCAACCATCATGAACTCAGACATAGCGTAACCTTTTTCTTTGGCGCGCCCTTCCATTGGTCTGTACTTAGGGTCCTTGTCGTGCTGGCGCTGCTGGAATTTAGTCCAAGTTTCTTTTGGTGCGGTAGAAGGCACACGGTCATAGCCATACGTCGTATGGCTAGGTGGCTCTGTTGGTACGTCAACAGTGACTATCTTATAGAAGTCCGTTGTCTTGGTAATAAAAGATTTACATCCACACTTGATATTACTACAGGTACCTTCAACGCTTTTCTTTATTGGTCGATTCATCTTCCTCTCCATTTCCATACAAAACATTAATGGGTATGAAGCCAGCGGAGGTCGTTATCTCAGTGACTTTCGACTCCCGATGGACTTCACCCGGTTTATTATTAACGTCAGTTGTGAAGCGCATCACAGTAACGTCACCATACAGAACATAATGCAGCGAGTAGTCCCACAGCTTTGTGAGTTCATCACGCCTGATTGCCAGCTTACGTTCTGTTTTTTCATAGGCGTTGAGCATAGTTTCACATTCAGCTATCGGATCGAACGTCCGGTAGTTCATGCTCTTACCCATATCCCATGAGATAAGGTTTGTCCCGCCGTCATTATTAGACAGGACAAACCATAAACGAGTCGTCATAGTTATCGCCTCCTGTGCGTGTTGCTGTCCCACAACGCCTGCTGCCGTGCCACCTTGCGGGCTATGCGTTCGGACTTGGGTTTCCAAGAACCATTCAGCTTGTCAGCTTTGGTCTTGCCGGGTCGCGCTCGGCCTACTGCTTTCATGCACCAATAATGTGTGCGTGGCAGTCCAGCCAATGCGGTCTTGTCTGCCTTATTAAGACAGTCAAATCTTTCTACTCGTTTCATTATGCACCTCCCAGTGCTATCAGTTGCTTGGTTAACTCTCTGATCCGTTGCTCACGTTTTAGGCTTTTCTGTAAACCATCGCCGCATCACAACAAGTGACTCTACCTCCTCCCTAAGTGCTTTTATCGTTGCGCTCGCGTCCACTAGCTCCCACTTGAGAGCTAAGTTGCGCTGGTCGATTATCTTTAGCCTTTCCTTGGCTAGTACCAGTTGATTCTCCAAGTCGATCTGGTATGTCTTGTTGGTTATCTCTTGCTCTAACGAACTCAACTGGGATTCAGGATTCAGGTTTGACACGATTAAGCTCCTCATACAATTCACCCCACAATGCGTCCAGCTTGTTCGCGGCTCTCATGATCATCGGTGTGCTTGCGTAGACACTATTTCCAAGGACTTTATACTTGTGATCCCAGACCGCTATGTCATGCCTGATTTCTTCAACTGTACGTGCCATGCTTTTTGGATAACCTTTTACCATCTCTTGACTCCTTTTTGATGATTTTTTCCTATATGTCATCCCCCAAAAGAAAGGGGGCAGAGGTTAATCTGCGACTAACTTACCCCCTACCCGCGTCGGGGTTATAGTCCGAGTGCTTCGTTCACCGATTCGATAGTTGCAACCGGCAGATTGATTGCGGCTGAGTCGATTCGATTTAGGATAGCATCAACATACGGCAGAGCTTCCGGCCAGTCAGTTTCCAACTGCTTGGTCGTGTTACATACCGACAGTATCTGCCACACGTTTTGTTTCAGGTCGCGCCTCGTAGCGTGCGCTTCATCCCGAATCATGTGCAAGTCATTGAACTTCTCAGATAACGGGTGTGCCGCTTCCAACGTGATATGCACTTGCATCTGGTCTTTCTCACGATGCGTCCGTTTTTCTGCCAAGTCGCGGTAATAGCACAGCTTCTTGATCGGGTTCGTCTGACTCTTGTAACGCAGGGTACCGAACGTAAAGACATACTGTTGCCCCCCAAGGTTAGCCTGCACACCGGATACCATAGGCAACAAGCCGTCAGGTAAGCGCTTCATCTGTGCTTGCGCCTTCTTGCTGTAGTGGGCGTCATAGATTTCGATACCAAGCTTCTTCATGCTCTGTTCAAACGGCATGTTGATATCCTTCTCCAAGTCAGCGAGCTTGTCGTTAAGTATGGCTTCAGCAATCTGCTCACGCAGCCGTTCCGATAATGCTCTGGAGCGGCGTTGTGGTTTCGTTTTCTCAGTCTTTTTACTCATCATGAGTTCCTCTATTCCAATTGGTTAAGTTCACTGTACGTGCGGTTGCCTATCAACAATCGCACTCGTTGCGGGGATCAGCCGCGTCGTGATCTGACCCTCTCCTGTAGTTTACGGTCTATTCGTCGTTCAGCGTCGAAGCAGGACATAAAAGTCCCGGTGATACCGCGTATCTCAAAGTATTTATGCCCCCCCTTGCTGCTGTACTCATCAATCTTATGGCTGCGGTATTCTTTGTAATATGATTTGTTAGAGTAATTAGTCATGGTATTTCCTTGGTTAGTCGCAGATTAACCTGTCTCTATTGGGCAATCGCCAATAGATTCAGGTATGCGTTTATTTGAGCAATGATGACAAAACCCCCGGTCACACTTAATACACCGTGGGCCATTACAGGTGTCACCCTCAGACCACGCAAAGATATCAATTACTCCCGCCTCTATTTCTTTCCATATGTGACCTTGCGGGTCACGCACATAAGGATACCTTGAAGGGTCACGATACGTCATGTTGTGGTTCCTTCTATGAAGTTAAACCGTTGGAGTTTGTACGTGTCCTTGGAGTCAGGCTTAAGATGCTCCTTGAGTATGGCTAAGCTAGCGAGTATGGCTGCACATGACCTCAAGGTTTCGATATGCTCTTTGTCATCTTCCGTTATCAAGGTCGGATGCTTGAATTGGAGACGGTTGATGATGCTAACTGTATGTTTCAGTTCCTTCTCGGTGAGAGTGCATACGGGGCCAGTTAGTATTAAGTTATTTGTTATGGATATTTCCATGCGTGGGGTTGGGTTACTTAAGTCCAGTTCGATCTGTTCTCCTTTCCTTTCTACGTTGCTACCCGTTATGCCCTTCACCAACGCATTATTCTGCCGTAGCCGTACGGCTGACGTTGATCCCCCGGCGGAAATCCGTGCGTGTCGTCCTAGTGTGAGCCGATCAGCGTGACACTGAGTAGCCCAATTTAATGTGACTCTTGTCATGCAGGGTTCCGCTGCTTCTGATTTACAATACGGACAAGTCTCCTGTAATGCCCATAGTCCATCCTTGCGGGATGTTGTCTGCGAAGAAAACGCAGCCTTGCGTTCGCGTATCTGCCAGTTGCTCAGGTTGTTACCGTCCCGTTTGCTCATGAGTGTACCCAATCCTTTTGTTAAGAGATTCCAGTTCCAGTTCAGCGGCAACTACTTGCCGCCCCCATTTGTCGCGATCCTCGGTCAGCATAGCGAGTATCTTGTCATCTGCCCCTTTGGCGCGTGCTGAATACAACTTACGCCGTGCCTCACCCAGCCATTTGTTGTAACTGTCAATGCGCCGGATAACCTGCTCCCGCGCAACCATACGTCGTTTCGTTCTGGCAATCGTGCCTTGTCTTATGTTATTCACTACCTGTCACCTTTTTAATCAGTTTCCTGATGCCCGTTACTTCGTTGTCGTGCTCTCGGCGGTACTGAGCCTCCTTCGGACTCAAGTGTGTGTTAACTGACTTCAACCTTGTCATCTGCCAAACCCTGCTCGGGTATTCTATTCTTCGGCGGGAAAATTTCTCCTGCGCTGATTCTCGTATACGGTCTTCCATCTTTTCTCTCCTAGTCAACAATCTTGATTGAGCCATAGGTGACACGCTCTGCTACTTCGCAAAGGGTATCGTAGTCACCATCCTGCATTTCTTTCTCAACATCAGGCCACTCATCGGATTTATGAGCCAGAAACAGGTACCTTCGTACCTGTATCATGATGTTGAACGCGTTACCCTCTGGTTGTGATTTGGATATGTTCATGAGTCCAGCACTGGCTCTTTGAACCACAACGACATCAGGTATGCGACAGCCGCAGACTTATGCTCATGCTTGGGTTCGAACGAACGCTGGATGCAGAACAAGTGATCCCATGCCTTGTCACCATCAATGCCACCCCTCGGCTCGGGTACATCGTGCGCCATGAGTCCTTTGAGAAACCACTTGGCTCGTAGCCGCGTGTAGTTGTTAGCGTCTTGGTTTTTGAACTCCTCGGGTATCTGGTCGTAGGCTGGCATCAGGTTCTTAACATCTGCCGGGTATGCCTTTGTCGCGTTGCTGATCTCCCCGCATGGTCGCGTAAAGTCCTGCTTCTCTCGGTTGCCGTCGAGCAACGTTACTGTCTTCAAAGTCATCGTCATATCCTCATGTTGTAACAAAACGCATGGTAAGATTCAGCGGGAGTGATCGGAGTACCCCCTCACTCGGACGTAACCATGCAAAAACGCCCGTTGTGACCCTCTGTTGGTGCTGATTACTCACACCTCATCCGACATTTTAGGTCACGATAGTTACTGGTTAGTCGCAGATTAACTTTACAAGTGCCTCTAACTCAGCCACTTTCCTTTCTACGTTGCTACCGTCGCTACCCGTTATGTCCTTTGTCGCCGGTTGCCTATCAACATCCACAAGTTACCAGACCCGACCTGTGCATTGAGCGGAGTATTGCCGCTACCAGCAGGATCGCAGGCTTGCGTGCCTGAGTGTCCCAATACTCAACAAGTGCCTCTAACTCAGCCACTACTTCGTGCGGGACATCCAAGTCCTCAAAGATCTCGCAGATATCCAAGTCCTCGTCAAAATCATTCTTCGTCTTCGTCATGGTGTTACTGGTATCTATACCCATCATAGTTCTCCCGGTTAGTCGCAGACTAACCTCTAGTCATATGTTGTTGTGGTTACGTTGTGGTTACCAGACACCCTGCGGAGTATTATGCAGGGTGTCTGGCTTGATCTACAGATCAATCGGGTCGCGAACTGATCCAGCCAGTTGCAGACAACCCCCTGCCTTCAGCACTTTTGAGTTGGTTCTGCACCCACCGATGCGCCAGCACCCAGTCACCGGGTTGCGGAGCAAACTTTTTCGTCCGAGTACACCCCTCCCCACCGTAGCGGAGTTCGATTACTACCTTCGCTTCTATTATGCTCATGGTTTCTATACCTCTTGGTTGGTTGGATTGATCAGGTTAATCTGCGACTAACCCGCCTACTTTGCATCGACTGTGATGCGGATTACGTTTGCTGTACCGTGTACCTTAAGAACATCGGTCTGCCATTGGTATGCCTTGAACAATGGATCAGATGTCTTGGTCGGGTCTACGGTGTGAGTCAACACCTTCTGAGTCTTTGGTGTCTGAACGGTTGCTGTGATATGAACATTCATGATGTAATCCTCTTGGTTAATGGTCACTTATCATTACATCGAGCCTCAGTAAGCAGACCATATACTCTTACTGAGGCTCGATTAATCCTAATATTTCAATGTCACTCGACAATGTCACCCCTAAAATCCCGCTCGCGGGTTGTTGAGATAGTTAAGCCATTGAATCCTCACGGGTTCTTACCTAGACAAGAGGTGAACATTACAATGTCAGGGGCGCGAAAACAGAAGTGTTATATTGGATGTGATCCTATCCCCTCGAAAGGATGATACTCGCTTCGTGTGGCTCCAAAGATAGCTCTCTGTTTTTTTATTTTAATGACATTGTGACATTGCTTTCATATACATATATAGAACAACAACTTGCCCTTGATTTCAATGTCATTTAGCCTCGGACATTGTATGACATTGCTCGGACATTGTAATGTATCCTCGCGTCTACGCCGTGATACCTACCCATTAAGCTCTTGCCTATCAACAATCACACCTAAATCACACTTGTGAGGGTGTTACCCACGCTCGATCCCGTGGTAGTGCCGTGTGATCGTTGGAGGTTAGTCGCAGATTAACCTGCGATCCTGAGGGTGTTGTTGTGGCTATGCCTCATCAGGCAAAAAGGTGGGAGTGCGCCGTATTACCGGCGCACTCCCAAACGCGCACTACCTACCTGTTGCCTAGCTTGCGGACTTCAGGATGTAGTCTACCGGATCATCCTTGGTTGCGGGCTGGCGTTTGATTTTAATGCTGCTCTCGTCCACATATTCCATGACCTTGGTTATCTGGGTATACTTCGCCGTGCCTTCGCGCACCATTTCACGAAGCTCGTACAGGAAACCATAGACCGCTAAAGACTGCTCACCTTTCGGTATCCGTAACGCACCCTTGCCGCCGGGTGCTTTCGGTTTCGGGATGCTCCAACCCTTTGCCGGTTTGTTTGGTAACCCCTTACCATCGTGCTTTGCGCGGTACTTGCGGATATTAGTCGCAAGTACTGTAGCCATTGCTGTGTACCCTTCACGCTTCAGCTTGCTATGATCCTTAGCCCAATTTTCCGCAGTCGTTTTGGTTTGGCGTGTCCACAGTTCCGATACTACAAGGTACTTGCGGAAGACCGACTGCAAAGTCTTGCGGCTGTTTTCGTTTGGATACCGTTTCGCCGGATAGGCAAACTGCTTCATTAGGTCAAGCATCGCGCCATTGTGCAAGTCCTCTTTAGGTAGATCCTTTGCCGCATTGATCGCCTGATTGATTGCTGACGCTTGGTTGGTATCACCCAGCTTTGCAGCTTCCCGCCCCGATTGCAGCGCAGCTTCTACCGCTACCGCTACCTGTTTGGCTTCAGTACTTAGTTTTAATCCGCTCATGGTCTTGTCCTCATTGATATGTTGGTTGGATAACGGGTTGATCAGGTTAATCTGCGACTAACCTGCGACCCTCTCGGTTACTGTACTCACTTATAGGTGCGTCATATACAGTCGGTATAGGGGGGGAGGGGTGGGGTGGCAGGGACACACCCCCCCCGGACCGCCTCTAGATTAGGGCCTCCACACATATCCTTGATAAGATTTGCTATTGGTGTATAGTGTCTCCGGAAACCCAAAGGATCGGAGGATAAAATGACTGAATCTCAACAAAACCCCAATACCACCAACTATGAAACAATCATCCCGATTGAGACCCTCTCCCGTCTGAAAGACGCCCTGCGGGAGGCGAAGGAACTGCTCGATGCCGCGCCAAACCCCGGCAAGTTCGTAAGCCAACCCGAGTGCGTGCGTGCTTACCAAGGCTGGTATCGTGAGAAAGAGGCCCATATGGGGAAAAGTAAGTGAACTCGGAGGACCATTTAATTATGTCAACAACTGATATGGCTGAGGACGACTCTATGCTTGCTCCGCTCCCAACAGGGGGTTTGAAAACCAAACTGATTTCCTGTAAAAGGTTGTGTGATGTATACGTTGCCCCGGAGGTGTCCGATGGCGAGGGATAAATTACCAACAACACGTACTAATATCTACCTGCCGAATCCTCAGCAGGAGAAAATCCGAACCCTTGCAAATCGGACCGGGATAACTGCTGCTGAGCATATCAGGCGTGCAGTTGACTTCTATCTCGCGTGGGCACCACAAGCACTTCACGAAAAAGCGGAAGTCCGCGTTGGAGGAGACTACAGTGGTGACACGTAGAATTGTGTTCCCGATTGATAAGGATATCGCCTTACCGCCGCGTCGGAACAGGGTTGGAAGGCGCGACCCGGTACCGGCAAAACTGGTGTTTCCATGGCGGGATATGGGGATCGGGGATTCAATCAAAGTAGGCAGGCGTGAGCGGGTGGCAGCGGCGAAAAGTGTTGAGGGATATCAGAAACGAACCGGGCGTGAGTTCGTCGAACGCAATTACCAAGACGGATCAGTTAGGTATTGGCGGGAATCGTGAAAAGTAATAGCATTTGATTTTGGAGACGTTGATATGGTTAAGAAAAAGGTAACTAAGAAAGCGGCTAAGAAAAAGGTAACTAAGAAAGCGGCTAAGAACGTGTTGATGCGTGTTGAAGATATGCCGAAAGATATGCCGACCAGAATGGGTCACAAGAAGGCGACCAAGAAGGCGACTAAGAAAAAGGTAACTAAGAAAGCGGCTAAGAAAAAGGTAGAATATAGGTCAACAGATATGAGGAAACCTGATTGGTTAGGTTCTGTTTTGCTTGCTGGCGAAAGTAAGTGGCAATCCGAGCGAAAAGGCACTCCTCAAAATAAAAGTCAGTCCAAAAAGACTTTTGCGGCAGAAGATCGCGCAGAGAAAAGAAAGAAGAACAAACCTGCTCAGACCAAAGAGCGGGCTGTATTTAAGCGGGCAATGGATAAAGCAGCCTACAATAAAAGGCAGGCAGCACAGGCCGCCAGACGAAAGAAAAAGTAGTAACATGGGGACTGGTAGTAACAATGGATGATGCCCGCCTTGTCTTTACTCCACCGCCTACGCTCGATGCGTTCATGTCAAGTGACAAGCTGGTGCGATTCCTTATGGGACCGGTCGGGTCTGGTAAAACGACTGCTTGCATCTACGAGTTACTTAGACGAGCCGCCGAGCAGCAGCCGGGACCTGATGGGTATCGACATACACGCTTTGCTCTGGTACGAAATACACTGCAACAGATCAAGACTACTATCCTCAAAGATATACAACAAATACTTACTCCGATCATTCATTACAAGGTATCTGAATCAACAATTTACGTCACAGCAGGAGACATTAGATCAGAATGGTTGATGATACCGCTGGACACAATCGAAGATCAGCGTCGGTTACTTTCGACCCAGCTAACGATGGCGTGGGTCAACGAGTGGCGGGAAGTGAACCCGGATTTGGTAACCGCGCTCATTGGACGATTAGGAAGATACCCGAGTCCGATGGTTGGGGGGCCAACATTTCATGGACTGATCGCAGACTCAAACCCCGGAACTATGGACTCACCGTGGTTCGAAAAATTAGAGTTGAACCTGCCAAGTAAGTGGAGCCTCTTCCGGCAGCCGGGGGGCCTCTCTGACGAAGCAGAAAATATAGAAAACCTCCCAACTGACTACTACGAAAACGTCATGGATGGCGCTGATCCGGACTGGATCGACGGTCACGTTTATGGTCTCTGGATGCCTTCGCTCGTTGGTACTGCGGTATTCAGATCAAGCTTCGCTCCGGACGAACATGTTGCAGAGGAGCGAATTGAAGCAGCACCCGGCCATGCGTTGTGTGTTGGTATGGACCTTGGTCGTACTCCGTGCGCACTGATTACGCAAATCAACTGGGAGGGCACGCTATGCATTATCAAGGAGGTGACGGGTAAGGACACCGACCTTGAACAGTTTCTGGAACAACAGTTGATACCGGTACTCCATGAGGAGCAGTTTAACCGGTGTCCTGTCTATATAGTGTTTGACCCGTCCGGAACAGCAAAGGGTCAGTATACCCGCCATAGCGCGTTGGATATCTACAAGAGTGCGAAGCTACCCGCCGTACCTGCACCAACAAATGCTATAAAACCCCGACTCGCTGCGGTCAACCAGTACCTGCTAAGACGAAAGGGGCTGAAGATAGATGGTACGCAGTGTCCGATGCTCGTACAGTCACTGAAGTTTCAGTACAAGTACAAACGGAAAAAGGATGGAGAGCTTGAAGATAAACCGGAAAAACTACACCCATGGTCCGACCTCGCAGACGCGCTACAGTATGCGGCTCTCGGACTTAACTCGCGGATACAAGCACGCGCCGTGCGTTTGGTTCAACGACAGTCGCAACAATCTGCGCAACAAGTCACAGCAGAAGGATGGACATAATGACTACACTCAAGATTGGTCAATTTCCTTGGTTATGCTTACCGAGGTTTATTGCCGTGAATATTCTGGCGTTTATCGCACGTTTTGTTATGTTTCTTTTAGGTCTTCCGGCTTGCGCTATCGGGGTGTGGTTTATCCCGAAGAAAAACTTCCGTATTGAGTCTCCGTCGCAATTCCCCTGCATACTCAGGTGGTGGGATTCGAAAGTATCTACGACTCCTGAGCTATGGTGGTGGAACTCAACGCGATGGCAACATAAGCCGGGGGACCGCTTTTCTGTTTGGTGGTGGCGTGCAGTGCGGAATCCGGCGAGTAACTTTTCACGCGGCCCGTTCTTTGGTACTGATGAGCCGGATGACTGGCAGTATGTCAGGATTACTGAAGGGAGTTGGGATGGCCGAGACAACCCAAAGGACATAGCAAAGCGCGGTAAGAAGTCCGCCTACAAAGTTACGTGGAGTACGAAGTATCCGTTATTTGGTTTGCGGTGGCATTATCTCTGGTCCGATTCGAAGTATCTTCAAGTTCGTATTGGGTTCAAGCTCGGACAGCAGTATGAAGGTCTCGGCTGGACTTTCAGGATCAACCCGTTTCGTGGGTGGGATCACGGAAGAAATTAAATGGGCTGAGACTACACCCATCGCCACTGCCCGAAGACAGGGGGCGTAATATACACTGATTATCGCGGGCGTCAACCCTTTTTGCGGGGTTTTTTCTTGAGGGTCGCTCGGTTGGTTTTCTTATTGTATTTGAACGACTTAGGAGACTTATTCTGGCGCTTGGCTTCGCGGTCTTTGGCGCGCTGACCGGGTGTCATCTTGCCGCGTTTTTTGCCTTTGGCGGTGGCCTTGTTTGATCCCTTTTTCAGGTTGCCCGATTTCTGCAGAGATTTGGTCGCGATAGCGTAGGCCGATGACTTACTGTGGCCTTTCGCTTGGAGTTGCTTGACCAGTCTGTCAAGGATCGCTGGCATCGGGAGTTACGTCGATGGGCTTTGCACCGAGGTCGATTGCACCGCCCGAAAGATTGATCGTAATGGAGAACCCGTCTTTCGGTCCTCCCTCAGAACGATCTGACCCGTCTACTTTCGCGAGACGGGCCAATTGTCGTTGAGCATCAATCCGTGATGCCGCAGGAATGGTGTCGTCAAAAGCCATCTTATAAAGGGTTTCCATCGAGTCTTCGACAGCGATGGCGGCTTTCAACCGTATTCTGTCAGTTGTATTCAGGTCTCCCTGTAACTGCTCTACGGCTTCTTTGACCATGTGTTGGAATGTCGGGTTAGATTTCAGTATGTCCCATTGAACCTTGGAGAGATTGTACCGCCTTCTTATTTCAGCGGGCGAAGACAGCCCTGCCGCGATTTCTGCAGCAAGGTGCGCCTTCATATCATTGATCCGAAGGGGGACTTCCTGAAATTCAACCATTTCTATCATGGTATAGATACCGAGCCTGAGTCTTGTTTACTGGTCTCTGTTGCGTTTTCTTCGCAGACAATACGTATATCTTCTGCTTTCAGACGCTCAATTTCAAGGGAATCAGCTTCAAACTGGCAGTAGAAATACTTCCCCTCGTCAGAGAAGATGCGTGAACACGCAGCCCCCATGACGAAGGGAGTAGCCAGAAGAAGTAGTAATAGCTTCACGTTCCCAGCTTGAGCGGTTCTTTGGCTACGAACCTGCCGTACATAGCAAACCCTAACGATGCCAATTGCAGAAGCTGATCGACCGTACTGTTAATCAGTGCAGTGTCATCACTAGTAAGACTAAGACCAACGAGCGGGGCCAGTTGGATTAGTACCGGGATAACAATACCGATCACTGTTTTTGATTTAAGAAAAAACTTCATCTCGATCTCCTAAGTTGCTAGCTCTACATGCCCCCAGTCCATGAGACGTTGATCTGTAGTCTCACCGTCCATGTCCCAATCACCACCGTAGCGAACGGGGAGTTTTAATTCTGCACCGGCAGCAATGAACATGCCACCGAGAACAGCAAAAGCGTGCTCGTCTTTCCAAGGGATACCGTTGTTAACCCATGGAGCGAAGTCAAGTGCGATACTTTGGGGTTTACCGTTTATATCAATGATGTTGTGTTTTGATTCAGGCCAGCGCTTACCGGATGCGTTAGTGAGGAACGCTTGGTTTTGATCTTTTTCGCCGCGCCAACCCCATACGATTGTGAAGTCATAGACTTGCCAAGTCATTACCTTATTGGCAACAGCCTTCAAGTCCGGATGACATGTCTCCAGCTTCGCATTACTTGACCGGCCAAATCCATACATCAGTTTTCTGCGTTTTTATTTATCATCGGTATCGAGTATCCGTATTTGTTCGGCTAACCCGGTGGTGATCCGTTCGTATGCCCGCCGCTGTTCAAGGTGGCGTTCTTTAGATCGTTCGTCGTTTTTATCAATTTCTCGTCGGAGGGCGTCAAGTTCCCGGCGGAAGGATGCCATATCGTGAGCAACTGCTTCAAAATTCTCTCGGTCAGATAATCTTTCAAGGCGATCCACTCGACCATAAAGGTTATTAACAGGCAGGACCACAACACCAGCCAGTAACCCGCAAACGAGAACCAATGGGATTGTGAGTCGGGTAACTGAAACAGGTTGGTTAGCGCTTCCATTTGCCATTCGCCTCCGCTCCAAACAAGATAAATCCAGACAAGATAAAAATGTCTTGACAACAGGTACTTAATTAGCAGATATTCGGTACTATGGCAAATGGTGTGTTAAGGGTTGTCCCCGAAGGAGAGCTTCAACGCCAAGAGCAGGAGACTGCTAGGCAGAAGGTTGAATCTGAGACGCCCACTGAAATCAAGGAGTTAGCGCAGTTTGTACGCGCTGAATTCCATGCTGCCCGTGACTCTCGGCACGCGGTAGGTATCTCTGACCGTCTAATGGCGTCCCTCCGGACGTATAAAGGTGAGTACTCTGACGCTAAACTGAGTGAAATCAGTAAGTTTGGTGGCACTAAAGTCTATTCAAAGTCGACGACTACAAAGTGTCGGGGCGCAACCGCTGTATTACGAGACTTATTTCTCTCCGTGTCGAAGCGTCCGTGGGACCTGAAGCCTACCCCCACCCCAACGACACCTGACGATATCACGGCAAATGTCCTGAAGCTTGTACAGCAAGAGGTACAGCAATCCGCGCTACAGGGCACGCCAATCCAAGATGAGCAGGTGGTCCATGATCGGATCACTCAACTTATGGAGGCGGCGCAGGCGGCAGCGATTAAGAAGGCGTATAGCGATGCGGAGAAAGCAAGTAGAACCCTGAATGACCGCCTAGTGGAGGGGAACTACTATAACGCAATCCGTGAATTCCTTGTCGATCTGCCGATCTTCCCCCTAGCCTGTATCAAAGGCCCGGTGGTTCGAAATGTAACCAAGACGCGCTGGGTAGAAGGCCAGCCGCAACAGACAACCGAGGCGATACTCTGGTGGCAGCGGGTCTCCCCCCTAGACCTGTACTTCACCCCTGACGCCAGTTGCCTCGACCAGTCACACGTTATAGAGCATGTACGTTATACCCGAGACGATCTGTACCAACTGATCGGGCTACCGGGGTTTGATGAGGATGCTATACGTCTTGCTATAGAAGAATTTAAGCATGGACAACAGTCTCAGGACTGGCGGGACTGGTTTGAGACAGAACGTGAGAAACGCGAGTCCCGTGATCACTGGCAACCGAGCCGGGGGAAACTGATTGATGGTGTAGAGTATCACGGGGAAATCTCCGGTCGTATGCTGCGAGATTTTGGCTTTGACGAGGAGAAGGTTCCAGATATCGACAAGGACTATCCTGCCGATATCTGGATGGTGGATCGCCACGTTATCAAAGCCCAGATTAACCCGAACCCCAAACGCCGGAAACCTTATTACATAACTTCATTTGAGAAAGTGCCCGGTAGCATCTGGGGTTACGGGTTGCCCGATATTCTTGAAGATATTCAGTCGGTTATGAACGCCACGCTTCGTGCGTTAGTCAATAACTTGTCTATAGCGTCTGGGCCACAGGTAGTGGTTAATATGGACCTGATGGACCCACTCGAAAATCCGGATGAGTTGTTCCCATGGAAGCGATGGAAAACGATCAATGATCCGTTGGGTATGAAAGGTTCCGGGAAGCCTGTTGATTTCTTCCAGCCTACTGATAACTCAACAAACTTGATGAATATTTATCAACAATTGTCTACAATAGCCGATGAAGTATCTGCGATCCCTCGCTATATGACCGGGTCAACAAAAGTTGGGGGAGCAGGACGGACGGCATCCGGATTGGCAATGCTGATGGAGAACTCCAATACGGTCTTGCAGGATGTGGCCCGAAATATTGACTACGATGTTATGGAGCCGTCGTTGGAAGATTTATATGACATGATGCTGCTAACGCAGAAAGAACCGGCCCTGAGAGGGGACGAGTCTATTCGTGTCCGTGGCGTGACCCTTGCCATGCAGAAAGAAACTGACCGTATGCGCAGGTTGGAATTCTTGCAGCTTACGGGCAACCCCATCGACATGAGTATTATTGGTGTGGATGGTAGAGCCAAAATCCTGCGTAACGTTAGCGATACGCTTGGTATGGAAGGGGAGGATATTGTGCCTTCCGAAGATTTACTCATGGCACGCCAGCAGCAGCAACAGCAACAGCAGCAAGTAGCTGCCCAACCGGGCGGCAACGAACCTGCACCAGAAGACGAACGCGCCCCTGCTGAACAGGTCCGACAACCCTTCGAAAATGCAACACGAGGAATGGTCTGATGTATGAAACCTACGATAAATCTCGGAAAGACCCGAGCCGGAAGTGGTTTGACAACCAAAAGGATGCGAGCTACGCACCGGGTAATGCGGAGAAAGAGTACAACTCCGTAAGAGGCGGTAAGAAACCGTATCGTCATGGGCCGCGCAGTGCCTCCCATACGGACAATGAAGACCGTAACTCACAGAGACCGCACTTTTCACGCGGCAAAGCGCAAACGGAATACGGCAGTGTCAGCAACAATAAGAACTATGGCACCTCGAAACCGTGTCCGCGACAGAAGTTTGGCAGTGAAAAGCCGGGGCAAGATGTCCGGTCAATGCCAAGTCAAAAGCCGGAGTAAGTCATGGCGGGCAGGCAAAGAATCAATAGGGGTGGTAAGTACGCAGTCTGGGCAACGAGCAATCAAGTTGGGGAGACCCTCCAGATAGAGGGGCCTGAAGGCACCTTTACTGATTTCGATCCTGCGATCACAACCACAGCTAGCCCTGTACTGTATGATTTACCCGGTAACTGTGTTGTGCAGTCGAGTACCCCCACCGAGACTGGCTCATTGTTTATAAAAGGAGACGGGTAATGGGTACTGAAACCTACAGAAAGAAAGGTAAACATTCTAAGCGACAAGTTAAGGGAGATATGGCTACCACCGTCAAGCACCAGAGGCTACCAAGTATGGACGCCATGGCGGATATCGGCACAGTACCCCCGCTTGAACGTGGCGGGTATATGATGCATAACTACGGTAAGACGGAAGAAAAACGCAAGCGCGAGGGTCCCGGTGACATTATGGCGGAGCTTCGTACAGCAACATTTATATCAACAGGGAGACGCTCTTGAGCGTACAGATCGAAGTAAGTGAAGCAATGTCACGACTTATCCCTAACAAGGATTTCGCCGTATTTATGGCATGGCTTACGAAACAAAGAGAATCAGCAATGAAAGGGCTTTTATACGCAGAGGAAGGACGACACGATCTTGTCAAAGGCCATGCGCAAATGCTCGATCAGGTAATTCTTGCGGTGAAAGCCGCCCCACAAGTGTCACAGAAAGCAGCAACGGAGAACACCAGCGATGGCTCTACCTAAACAAGTACAGGAACAGATAAAAGAGGCGCGGCAGATTGCTGAAGCCCTGCAACAAGCTTCATCTGGAGAAAAGCAAGAGGCAGTCAAGGAACATGTTGATGGACTTGTTGCTACTGTGGAGGGCGAAGGTGAACAACCCACCGAAGTTCAGCCCGAAGCGAGTACGGAAGCCCCTCCCCCGGAAGTTGCCCCTGAGTCAGAAAAGCCAAAACCTGAGCGGAGAGACTACAAGCAGATGTATAACGTCCTCCAAGGCAAGTACGATGCGGAAGTCCCGATACTCCACCGACAAATAAGGGAACAAGGTGCACAGCTTACACAGATGCGCGCACAGGTAACGCAACTGCAAAGTGCTCCTCGCCCTGCCCCTGAGCCAACTACACTGCAGGACACAGAAGCGCGTAAGTATGTTACTCAGGACGAACTGGATGAATATGGTCCAGAATTTATCGACGTTATAGGTCGCAAGGCGCAAGAAATTGTCGATAATCAGTACAAACCGGTTATTGACGGGTTGGAAACTCAAGTAAAAGGGTTACAATCCGATCTGCAGACACAGAAAATGACTGTGGCGCAGAGTCAACAGAATCAGGTATATGCTCAGCTTGATCGTGAGGTCAAAGACTGGCGTACCATCAACACAAGTCCGGAGTTTTTAGAGTGGTTATCCGGATTTGCAAAGTACACAGATCAACCACGTAAAACACTTCTATTGAACGTTTTTGAACGCGGCGATGCTGCGGGAGTAAAAGAGTTCTTTGAAGACTTTCAGAAGGAAAACGCGGCTGTATTACCTCAAGGAAAAGCCGATTCCGCCAATGGCGGATCGAGACTGGACTTGCAGGACTACGTCTCCCCCGGCGCAACAAGTGGGGGACAGCAAGGCGCTCCTAAACAAGGCAGACAGTGGTCACAAACTGAAATCCAGCAGTTTTATGCGGATGTTCAACGTGGTTTCTTCAAAGGGCGCGAAGCCGATAAGATGAAACTCGAAAAGGATATCGTATCTGCTGTGAGAGAAGGGCGGGTCGCTGGCTAGTTACCAATCCTGTTTAAGGAGTTAGTAAGATGGCTTATACAATTAACAGCTCGGCCTCGCCTACACCGGATCCAGCGTATTCAGGGATTTTTATCCCCACGCTGTGGTCGGGCAAAATGGTGGAGAAATTCTACGATGCGTCGGTCCTTCCCGCGATTTCCAATTCGGATTACGAGGGCGAGATCACCAACTATGGTGATAAGGTAACCATTCGCACCAAACCAACGATTGCGATCAATGACTACGAGGCGTACCAGTCGCTGACTAGCGAAGCGCCATCGAGTCAGGCGACCGATTTGCTTATCGACCAAGGTAAGTACTGGTCAACTATCCTCGATGATGTCATGGAAATCCAGTCTGATATCGACCAGCTTTCTGCATGGGCGGACGACGCCTCTGAGCAGATGAAGATCGAGATCGACACGGACGTTCTGGCTGATATCGCAGCTACAATCGAGACCAACGTTGCTGGTACTGACGGCGCGCATGTCGCTGGTACGGTACCGAACGCTGGTGCCACCGCTGGCCGTAAGTCCGGTAGCATCAACCTTGGCGGGTCGGATAACTTGGACACGCCGGGACAACCACTGACGATTGACAAGACCAATGTCATCGACTTGATCGTGAGTGCGGCTCAGGCGTTGGATGAGTACAACATTCCGGAATCGGGACGTTGGATGGTTATCCCGGCGTGGGTAGCAGCACTCATCAAGCGGTCGGAACTGCGTGATGCCTCACTGACAGGTGATGGCACCTCGATTCTGCGTAACGGGCGTCTGGGTATGGTTGACCGTATGACACTGTATGTATCTAACCTGTTGCCGGATTCGAATACGGCTGCACACGGATATGACTACACTCATGCTACACCTAATACGGCATATCAGCTCGCCGATGGTGAGTTCCGGATGTACTTCGGTCATAGTCACGGCTTCACGTTTGCTTCACAGCTTACGAAGGTTGAGACACTGCGGGCCGAATCGCAGTTCGGTACGATTATGCGTGGGTTGCAGGTCTATGGTCGCAAGGTCATCGACAACTCTGCACTCGGCACGATTGTCGCTCAACAGTAATAGGAGTGGGGGCCTAGTGCCCCCTTTTCCTGATGGCTAGTACTCGCACAATACAGGACGCGATCACACAAGCACGGACAATGTTGCAGGATAAAGCAGCAGACCGATATACTGATGCTGAACTGATCGAGGACTTTAATAACGCAATTGCTGAATGTAAGCGATTGCGACCGGACCTCTTTGTGTATAAAGAAGCCCTTCCGTACTACAGTACAAGCGAGCTTTCAGAGGATTTTCCGGTTACATCCATCTACTTTCAAGCCGTTGTCTACTTTGTGGTAGGTAACGCTGAGCTACGTGATGATGAGTTTGCCGTGGATGGTAGAGCTATGTCATTGTTAACCAGCTTTACCGCTAAATTGAGGGGAGCTGCATAATGTCTGCTGCATCATACGAAGACGGCGCGACCCCTCAGTATGTTCCGGGGATAGACGACTGGATAATTGAAGTATCCACTAAGCTGCCCGGTGTAGTCGAAGGGCACCTTCGGTCACAGGTAGTACTTACGATTACAAACTTTTTCCGTAAGTCTCTCGCTTGGCGAGGGTTCTTAGGCCCGCTAACACTAGCTGCAGGCCAGAACACACTTACAGTAGCTGCTACTGATTCTGATGCGTATGTTATATATGTTTTGGAGTCATTTCGTAATGGTCACCCGCTCATTGGCTACACCATATCTGCAGGAACGTACTACTCTAATTCGTATAAGGCTGTTACTGATGGGGTGTATACGGACCCCTACAGCACACTGACTTTTGTACCTCCCGCACCCGCAGCAGGATTGGACGATATAACCTGCATTGTTGCGTACATACCCACGTTTGTACCTGATTCTGAGCAGGCACTTCCGGCGTGGATAGTGCAGCAGCATTACGAACGTATACTGGCTGGTGTATACGCTCGGTTGTACGCTGAGATAGCCAAGCCATATTCAGACGCGCAGCAGGCAGCTTATTGGGGGGCAAAGTTCCGTACTGAAATTGCTGAAGCTAGGGCTTTAGCAGACAAAAACTACCAGCAGACAACTACGCCATGGTACTACCCCTCTTTTGCAGGGAACACACGGGGGCGGATTGAATGAGCCAACTATTTTCAAATAATGCGAGTGGCGAGCTTGCTGAAGTGCTAACTGTAGGCGGAACTATAGCTACCCTTAATACAGGTTTTGGCTCGTTGTTCCCTGCTCTAACTGGTGGGTCTGGGGACTACTTCCTCGTCACTGTTCAAGATAACACTGGCGCGTGGGAGATTATCAAGGTTGAGGAACGTGTTAGTGACGAACTGGGTAGTGTGTCGTACCCGCTTATTCGCGATCAAGAAGATAGTAATTCTGCCAAAGAGTTTGCTGCCGGGTCCCGTTGTGAAGTCCGTTTAACTGCTGGGTCAATTGCTAACTGGCTGCAGGCTGCTGGTGACACCATGACTGGTGACCTTGACCTCAACGGTAACGAAGTCCAAGGAGCCTTGCTTACTGCGGATGGCCCCGGTGGGCAGAACTGCATTGGTGAGGATGTAATCTTACGCAGTGCAAAAGACATTACAGCGCACCAGTTTCTATACCCCTCGTCAGGAGCAGAGCCAACAATCGGCGGGGCAAACATAGCAACAGATGACACGCTCGCTGCTGATGGATATACACGAGATCACCAAGCAGAGACGATCACTGAAGACTGGATATGGGACAACAATACTGTAGATGTAAGACAACCAGTAAGTGGTACTTGGTTAAACATGCAGGACGGGGTAGGGGCCGACCTATATAGACTCCGCCATGATAGCGACGGGAACTTCGCTATTGGGTATTACGACGGAGTATGGAAGGCTTCACTTACAGTTGATACTGCCGGTGATGTAACCCTAAAAAAAGGGGTTTCATTTCCAAACACCGACATTTTGCTCACGAGACAGGGCGGGCAAAGCATCGTAAAGTCTGGTGCTGGGGGACTGGAGATTGAGTCTACTACTGGGGACCTATATTTAGCGACTTCTGCTGGTGATGACGAGATATACATAAGACCTAACAACGACAATTGCATTCGTTGTAGTCACGCTTCTTTTTTTGTATGGAAAGATACAACAATTAACGCTGACCTTACTGTAGATGGCAACTTTACTGTAGCTGGCGACTTTACTACTGAGGGTGAGTTGGGCGGGGCCACCATGAGCGGCCCTGTATGCGGATGTAAAGTTACGTGGGCCGGTAACGGCAGCATGACCTTGTCAGATAGATCACCCGGTGCTGCAGGTTGGACCGTTGATTCTTCACTTGATGCAGTGGAGTTTGACAACATAAGCACCACTAATTATGTAGCGGCAGTGACTACGCATTACCCACATACTTCAGGTCACAATATTGCCGAGCTGCATATTTTTGCTAAGGAGCAAGGATATATTAGAATTCGGAGAGGAAATAACTCACCGGCAGGTTGTTCAGGCGACCTAATTGTTGTGAGACATGAATAACAGGATTTGGCATGAGCGATAGATCACTAAGGCATGGGCTAGAGTTCCATAACGTCAGTAGCGCGTGGGGGCATATCCCACCTTATACTCCGTTCCTGCATTTGGACGCCCTAGATACAAGCGATATGTATCTGGATGCTGGGAAGACCCAACAGGTACAGGGAGTGAGTGGGGAAGATGTGTATCATTGGGGGGGCTTTACATATATAAACAGTGTTAAGCCCGAATACTCCAAACCGTGTACCAACTATGGGAAGCAGCTAATACCTGCTGCAATGACATTTGACCGACTACAGGGGACTATTGGGATGACTTCAACACTTGCAACCCCGTTTAGTAGTACGCAGTTTGCTATGTATATAGTGATGAATCCAATGAGTAGTGGCGATGCTGGCGATATAATTGGCGCAACATTAGCGTCTTCAGACCAAACTACATACCAATACGCTAATGGTTTTGCTTGCCGCTTCCCCGATCCTGCCGAGATTTGGCTCGATTACGAAGTTATACTGCAGAAAAATACCGGCAACACAAAGGGTCTTTCGAGTAATGCCACTGATCCGAACCTAACTGCTCTTAACCATTGGCATATGTACGAAATGCATTGGGAAACAACCGGAGCAGTTGCTACGGGTACCTATTATATGAACGGGCAAGATATAACAGAAGACGAAACTGACGCTGCTGTAGCCGACATGAATTGGGACACCGTATATTTAGGGTGCGCACCAAGTTGGGCCTCTTCGTCTCCAGCATCAACCTATGGGTCAGCCCATATAGCAGAAGTTATGATATATGATACAACCCATTCCATTAGCCAACGAAATACTATGCGGGAGTACTTATTTAATAAGTGGCTTCCCGATCAAACTTATATTACGGAGCAGTAAAATGAGCCACGCTTCACAAAGACACAGAGCGGAAATTCATGCGATTAACAGTGCGTGGGAAGTGGGCAGTCAATTACCTCTCCCCGCTATGCATTGGTATGACGCTTCTAAGAATGGAGTTGCATCTGGTAACCAGCCTGTTGAGTTACAGTTGGGGCGGGGCAATGATGGGCTTGGTGCTCCTGTTGTAGTTAATTATGCTCTAGTAGGTTGGTGGAATGGCGCAGCAGCGACTTCTACTACCGGCGCGGATAGAGGGGTGTACCATACTAACCAGACCCCTAATGGGGGGAACGTCGTCCAATTTGATGAAAGCGATACTGAAGAACTCACTTACGACCTGACGGACGCAGAAATCGCGCTTTGGTCTGCGAGTAACGAGGCTTCTATATACATTGTGTTACGGGCGGGTAGCACCGCAGATGATGACGGTATCTTAGCTTTCGGCCCGACTGGAACTGATGCAGGCACCAGCCTCGGCTTCCTCGTTCGGTGGGGTGCGAGTAACGCTATTGTAGTTGAGCGGGAGACTGGTGGTAGTAACCCTTTGCTGTTGACCGGGACTACTGATCTAGGTACGACGCTTTTCCACATTGTTGAAGTGCGGTATGGCGGCAGTGCGGGTAACGGTAGTGGTGAGCTTTACCTGAATGGAGTGCTTGAGGCACAAGAATCTAACCTTACGATTAGCGACCATAACGGCGAATACATGATGATCGGCGCTAACGGAAGTGATACAACACCAGCAGGCTGGCCCGGTATGGATATAGCCGAAATAGCTGTGTACCACAGAAAACACTCGACCCAGCAAGCTGCGGAGGTACGACAGTACCTCAACCACAAATGGTTTCTTTAAGCCATGGGTATTGGGCGCTCTCAATGCCACTTATCGGAAATATATGGGCAAGATAGCGCGTATAACACTACTAGTACGCCCGAAGGGTATTACTGGTTAGAGCCAGATTTAACGGAGCAAACAGACACTCCGTACATTACCGTGTTCGATGGTGTTGTGTCTGGTGTACATGATATTGGCGGACCGGAAGCCGCCACTACCCCCACTGTTACTAGTGGATGGATTACCCCTGATGGGGATCAGTACCGACGTATATCCGGTTTAGGTATCGCTACTCTGTGTAGTATGAATAATGTCACGACTGGCTCACTTCTATTTTCGATGTGGGTGCAGGCAGTGGCTAACGTGTCCGGGACAGAGGATATCCTTCTTAGTGCGACCCCTTCGGTATCAATACATTTCCTTGCCTCTTTTTTTGATCGTTTTCAAATAGGAGGTTCGATAGCTATTTTCCGAACGGATATCGCGGACGTATTAGGGCATTATCCCCTACCCAATCTATATAGTAATGGGCTTGATGGTGGGCAGGGGACAGATAGTAGTTGGGAGAAGACTACAGACAACTACCATGTAGGGGTAGCCCTCAACAAAAGCCCTGATATGAGTAACTGGATTGATTTGTATATTGACGGCAACCTTGTTGCGGGGGAGTTAGCTAATACCAGCACAGCAAATGTTATTGTGTCTGCTACTACGGGGGTTTCTTTATGGGGGAACGTCCCGGCCCCATTAGGGGATGGGTCATCTTACCTCCCAGTAACTGCGAAGGCCGTGAATAGAGATGTAAGTGTCCATAAGACACGGTCACTACTTATACGAAAGTATGCGACGAATCAATTAGACACAGTTCATCAAATAATGCGGGACCATTACAGAGACCCAGATAATATCCCCACGAGCGCATTATGACTAAACTATGCACAGTACACTGCACCTCACCTGAATGGGCGCTTCCCCATGCAAATCGTATAGATGCAATACACCCTGATCGGATTGGGTTCTTAGGTGACACTCCTTACATGCATTTTACAGAGAGAAAGTGGAATAGAGATGCGGACCTTACTGATAAGGAAGGAGGGGGAGAAGCTGCTGCTGCTGGGCCAGTTACGGAAGCGCGGTTTCGTACAAATATAGCCCGGTATCTTGCAAACCCCGGCGTTAAGTTTTTACAACATAGGTTCCCTACCCGATGGATTATTGATAACCATGAGGTATCTTCTAGCTGGGACCATACCCCAGCAAACGCCCAGCTATATAGCGGTGGGGGGACCCAATCACAGTTCGATACAAATGCAACTTATCAGAACGCTGTTGCTGCACATTTAGCCGCGCATAGCCAGATGGGGGCTATATATGAAACCGGCACTGGGGACGTACCTCCTGAAGCAGTAACAGGCGCACCGGGCAACCACACTGCTGACTACTACCCTCCACGATGGGGGTCTGAGCGGGTCAAGGATTGTGAGTTTTTCTACCTCGATACTATGGGGGGAAAACACCCCGCTTCTGACCTTCCATACGACGACTCAACGAAGAAGCTGTTAGGTGATAACCAGCGAGCGTGGTTTGATTCCGCCCTGCAGAGCGCCCAGACGGATGGAGTAGATTTCAAAATTGTCTTATGCGGTAAAGTTACTTACGCAGACGTAGCTGCGGGCACTGGGCAAGGGTGGGATAACTACCAGTACCAACTGGAGCAAATCGTAGACACATATACAACTGCTGGTGTAAAAGGGGTTTTGTGGGTGTGTGGGGACGCACATCACCCTAGGTATTTTCAGGGAGCATTTGGTAATGACTTCGCTGCTATTACGGCTGGCCCCGGTAATGCGGATAATCCGGGGAGTCAGGCCGCAGTACCGGTAACTCCTGTTCCTTTGTCTCCGGGTAACGCTACTATTATTACTCGTAAAACAGATGCAATTGAACCACGGCATTTCTCTTACGTACATACTAGTAACGGGAACCTGACCGCTAAAATCATTGACCAGTTTGGTGATGAAGTATTTATTGGTACCATGATATCTACTAGTAATGACTGGCAGACAATTAGTACACCGTAATGCACATACTACTTGAACAATTTACCGGCCTTGCCCCGAAGTATTCTATTCGGCAGCTTAAGCCTAATTGGGCTTCGGCGGCTACTAACGCGCAGCTTTATTCTGGTGAACTTCGTGGTTTGAGAACCCCACTGCTTATCCAATCCTTGCAATCCACCACCAAGAGCGCTTTTCGCCTGTTCAACACAAACACCTTCGTAGAGTTTCCTGATAAAGAGACACACCTTATTCGTGGACAAGTGGTTAATGATACGGATGATCGGTATTACTGGAGTGATGGGGATAGTGCTCCTCGCTTTGCGATTCAAACTAAATTGTCCGAGCATCCGACTGATCCCAATAATAATAATAATAGTTTTAAGCTTGGTGTACCTGCACCGTCTGTCGCTCCAGTAATTAACTGTACCGGAGGTGACGGAGTCAAGGAGACAAGGGTGTACGTGTACACCTTTGTTAACGAATTTGGGGAGGAGTCAGCCCCCTCTCCTCCGTCTGATCCCACAACTAATTTCATCAATGCTGGGTGGGAAGTTACGGATATGAGCACCACGTATGGGCTTACTAGATACGCGGACCTTGAAGCAATCCGTATTTATAGGAGTATATCTGGACTATCGAGTGTTAATTACAGATTTGTAGTAGAAGTTGACCAGACAGCCGCAGCCGAGGATACCTACGATGATACCTTTACTCCTGATGAGGTTGCACTAAACGACCCGTTAGAGACACTGATATACGAGCTTCCTCCTGACGGTCTCGATGGGCTGATTAACATGCCAAACGGTATGATGGTAGGGTATGTAGGCAAAGACATATATGTGTCTGAACCTTACCGCCCCCATGCATGGCCGTCTAATTACATCATTACTGTTGACGCTGACATTATCGGGCTAGGAGTGCATCAGTCTGGGCTTGTTGTATGCACCAACTCCAACCCATATGTTGTTTCCGGCACAACCCCCCTTAATCTGACTTCTATTAAGCTTGATGAGGTAGAGCCGTGCAAGTCTCGGTACAGTATCGCGTCTGCACAGACAGGGGTGTACTACGCATCGCAGAACGGGCTGGTTCTTGTCAATGAATATCAGGCACAAGTAATCACGAAACCAATTATTACGCGAAATGAGTGGCGAGAGCGTTATCTGCCTGACCAGATAGAGGGGGCGGTGTTGGGGACCTCCTACATCGGGTTTTTCTCTGAAAGCCAAGGTTTTATTTACGGCCCTGACTCTGGTGAATCGCCTCTTGTTGATCTTGGAAACATATCCCTTCTGGAGCGGGTACAGCATGACCCCTTCTCTGCTGAGGTGTACCTCATCCAAGACAGCGTTCTATTTCAGTGGAACCCGTCAGACACGGCACCGTATACCTATTCGTGGATGTCCAAAGAGTTTGTGACCCCCCGCCCAGTAAATTTTGGTACGATCATGGTGAGATGGGAAGAGGTTGAAGGGGCTTCTGACTTTGAACCCGGCATCGACTATACCGTCTATAACGACTACCGGTTGGATGCGGGGGTCGATGATGGTAGCCAATATATGTATGGATTGAACCCACTTAACTTCGCTCCATTGAACCAAGTCCCCCATGCGGATACGGGTAAGGGGCCTATCCCTGCGAGCATTGACTGGCCTGCTACAGCATCGGATTATCCTGATTGGGCGATAAACCCAGTAGATTTCGACCCGTTTACTGATCTGCCGAATGATCCTTACCCCTATGAAGTTAAGACTGATGCTTTTGGGAGTGCTATTCGTTCATACAGCCCGTTAAGTATTTTTGATGGTGTGCTCATTCGTATATGGGGGGATCGAGTGTTACGGTACGAGAACGTACTACTAGATGAAAAACCGCATCGGTTACCATCAGGGTATAAAGCTTCTGTTTGGAAGATAGAGCTACAGTCATCAAGCAATGTCTTTTCTACGGCAATCGCAGAGACCGGTAAGGAACTTACACAGCTATGAGTACTAAATACACAGCCGTTCCGAACCCTAGAAAGGATAACATAGCCTCTATTTATAGAACCGTGCTCGCCCTTAAAGAGGGGTACGAACAGCTTACTGGCGGGCCAAGAGAGGGTGAGGGTAAGGTCCTAAATCAAGCGGACCAGTTAGCGATTGATGGCCGTATTGACGAGCGAGCAGATTTTGAGTTCGACACATGGACACCAACCTTAGAGGGGGAAACAACGTCTGGAACCTATACCTATACCGCTCAGTGGGCGACCTATATGAGAGTGGGCGACATGGTGTTTATCCATGGACGAATAGACTTATCAGGTATTACAACTGCAGCTACCGGGGGCCTCATAATTACAGGGTTGCCACACACCACTGCAGCGCTAACTAGTCCATCAACGCACTATTGGCCGGTGTACCATGGGTACTGGCAAGGGCTTAGTCTCCCCGGTGCCGATAGCGGGATCGGCGGATTAGTTAAGCAGGGGGATAACTTCATATTCTTGTATTCGCATAGCCCGTCCGGGTTTTCCCGTTTGCAACCGGAGGAGATAACTTCCAGTTTTGACACCATATTTTCTGGGGTATACATGAGGCAATGAAACGGCTAACGACAAGCGATTGGGTCGGAGCGTGGGTGTTCAACATGCTGGGAGACGATACGTGGCACCCCAAAGGTCGCGCCTGTATAGGTGAGCACGATCAGGAGGGGGTGTGCTGGGGTGTGGTGTATGAACGATATCAGCTTGTTAGCATCCATGCGCATATAGCGGTACGTCATCCTAGTTTCCTAACAAGACGCTCCTTAGAGATTATGTTTCACTATCCTTTTGTTGAGCTAGGTGTTGAGCGAATAATTGCAGAGGTCAATAGTGGGAACTTGAAAGCTGTGAAGCTACTTCCTCGTATGGGGTTTACCCAAGAGGCTGTTATTAAAGGTGTTTACTCAACTGGAGATATGTTAGTATTTTCAATAGATGCAGCCGCATGTCCGTGGCTGAGAGGGCAAGATAATGGGCAAAGGAAGCAGCGCACCGAAAGCACCATCACTGGGTAAGTGGGTAGACGACAGCGATGTACTCACCGAGGAGATAATAGGCTGGGCGCAAGAAATGCGCACATTCGGGGCACAAGAACAAACTAGGATTCAGTCTGTTACCGATCAGGTTATGGACGTTCAGTTGCCCGCCATGAACATGTTCATGGACTGGGCGAAGAAAGACCGACAACTGTACGAAGAGTTTACACCGGTTATGGAGGGTCTGGCGCAAGCGGCTTTGACGTATGCCTCTCCTGAAGAAGAACAGCGGCAGCGGTCGAAAGCAATTCAAGATACCAGTGCTGCATATGAGGCACAAAGGCAGAGCACCCTGCGTAATCTGGAGTCCTATGGTATTGATCCGTCTCAAGCTCGGTATCAGAGTTTGGATCGGCAGGCAGCGTCAGAACAAGCACTATCGTCTGCACTTGCAGCTAATCAGGCTGGCGAACGAACACAGATGTATGGGCATCAACTAGGGCAGGCAGTTAGTGGATTAGGGCAAGGTATTAATCAGCAGGCTGGAGCCGGGTTACAGGCTTCAAGCGCCGCCGGTACGGCTGCGCTTAACTCGCAAATGGGTGGTTCGGCGGGCGCATACTCGATGAACACCGCCGCGCTACCTATGTACGGAATGGGGTTCCAAGGGATTCGACAAGGGGCTGATTTGACTTCTTCTGAGTTCTCAAACAAAGCAGAATCAACGCGGCTTTCTCAGAGTGCTGGTAGCGGACTGGGCGCTGCAATTGGTACTGGAGTTGGTGCGATGTTCGGTGGCGTGGGTGCTGGTGTAGGCGGGGCAATAGGTGGCATGATAGATGACGGCTGCTGGGTTGCTCGTGAAGTTTACGGAAACGATAACCCCAAGTGGCTTTATTTTTACTTGTGGAAAGAGTTTGCTGCTCCGAATTGGTTTAAGTGGGTGTATGATAAGTTTGGTGAGAGATTTGCCCGATTCATCAAGAGCAGGGTGAAAATCAAGAACATCATCAGGACTTGGATGGATACCAAGATTCTGATCAATGGAGAGACAAGATGAGAAGGGTGATGATACCGTTGCGAAGTCCAATTAGGTGGTATGTTTGCTGAAGGCGGCGAAGTTAACGCACCGGGAATAACCCTGCTGATAATAAGCAGGCTATACCGATAGGAGTAAGATAATGGGTTTCCAAGAATCATTTGCAACTGCTGCTACAGAAGCAGGTAAGGCAGCAGTCTCAGCTTATCCCCAAATGCAAGCGCAGAGGGCAAAGCGCGCCAAGAACAAACGAGATCAGGAGCGGTACGAGCATCAGAAAGAGCTGGCTGACCTCATTGAGCAAAGCAAGAACATCGCAGAGTCGTACCTAACACCAATTGAGCAAAGCAAGAACATCGCAGAGTCGTACCAAACACCATCATCAGCGCAGTCGCAAATCCCTACTCCGGAAGCATTACCAACTACTTCACGAGCAGAAGTAACGGCCCCATCAAGGGGTGCCAATGTTGTTAACCCATACCTTCCGTTGGAAGAACAGGTAAACACGCCGTCGCAAACCCCTAAAGCAGAAGTAACGGCCACACCATGGATTGCCGATGTTGGCCCCCCATACATTCCGTCGGAAGAACAGGTAAACACGCCGTCGCAAACCCCTAAAGCAGAAGTAGGAGCAAAAACCCCTACAGCAGAAGTAGTATCAACTACTCTACAAGGAGCATTACCCACAACCACTGATGTACAAGCGGAAGTTCCCGAGGAGAGTTTTTTCGAAAGCGCCGTTGCACTGGACCGGAGGATATACGCCGCTGCGCTCAGGGCTTTCGGCGACCCTGCCATGGCGCAGCTCATGCTGGACCGGCAGGTACTCCAAAGACAGCAGCGCGGTAGCGAGCTTGCAACCAGAGCGATGGGACTGCTCGAGCAAGGCATGAACGAACAGGCAGTAGGTGCACTGAACCTAGCGGCACAATATGGGCACTCCCGACCAAGACATCAGTTTGAGCTTAACAAGAACGGCGAGGTTACTTATGACGGTGAGGTAGTGAACACCAAAAAAGCGATGTCTATTGCACAGATGGTATTTGGTGACTACAAGCTATACCAAAAGGAGTATGAAGCCAATGTAACGAAAGACATAGATACGCACCGCAATGATCTCGCGAAGGATTTGGCGCGTAATCAGGAACTGATTGAGGTACGGATGGCGGCGGTAAGACACGCTAACACCACGCAGCAGCAGCAGCAAATGATTGATGCTATGAAAAGCTTGCGTGAGGCACAGGCAAATCAGCTTAAGATGCTTACAAAGCAAACTCAACTGGAAGTAGAATCGATGATCGAAGAGCGTGGGTACAGCTCCGGAAAACAAGAGGCCGCTCTGGCTCTGCAGGAAACCGCAAGAGAAGCATTCGACAGTTTTCTCGACCGGCTTTATGGTACGTCAGGCGACATCAGCACAGACGCACTAGTCGCTCAAGGTCTAGGCCTACCCGGTATGAGCGCTGGTGGGCCGGTACCTGAATTTTTTGACGCCTACGAGTATGTCAACCTCGCATATGCTACCTATAGCGAATTGGTTATTGGTGCAGTGGAAAAAATGGAGCCGGGTGATGATCCGGTTTATCCAGATATGTTTATCCCTATTGCCTTCCAAGTGGCTCAGGAACAGATGGTGGAGGATCAGGGCAGAAAAATGCGTGCTCCGCCCCCCAACACGACACGCACGGACCCCAACACGACACGGACCCCCCGACTGCCCCCGACCGATGAGCGGAAGGCGCGTCCGTGGCCGGGGCCGACTCACAATACCGGGGGGCGCGCCCGTGCACAAGGCACGGACCTGACCCGCGAACAATGGGATGAAGCTGAACAGCTACGGTTAGAAAAACAGGCGGCAGACGCGGCGTCGGCAAGGAGCCGAAGACAAAGGCTCAGAGACGCACACCTACCCACACTCCAGCAGTCGGCTATCCCTACGGGCGCGCCAAAGCCCGACGTCAACTGGTGGCGCACGCCAAGCACAGAGGCACCCACTAGTGGTATACCCAACAAGTAATGCGGGTCCGTAATGGCAATTGAGTACGACATAGAAGAACTGAAAGCTCGGACACGGGAGCGCCTGCGTAAGCGTGGGTATTTTGATGAAGACCCGCTTATAAATAGGAAATACACTGGGCCTGTTGAGGACGCAGGAGAGGGTATCCCCACTGACGTTGATGATGCTGTACACATGGAAAAGGCGCGAGCGTTCGCAGATGAGTTCCATGTCGCTCCGAGACAACGACCAGAAGAAGCCGTTCCTGTTTATGGAGGTGAGCGTGAATGGGCGGATTACGCTAAGGCTCTCGGATCAGGTGCTGTATCTGTTGGTGAAGCAGCGGCTGGCGTATTTGAGTTAGGCGCACGCGGACTTGAAGCTACGGGCATCCCCCTTGTCGAGGATTTGGGGGGGATGCTAAAAGAGCATGTGTTCCAACCTGCTCGTGAGGGGTTAGGCGAAGTTCGGGAAGACATACGTGGTGGTATGACTGCGCGTGCACAGGAAGGGTTGTCGCGTGAGTTCTTTTCCACCGGTGAAAACTCTATTTGGCGCAACCTTAGCGATGTTCCGATGTACTTCATGGAACAGATTCCGATGGCTGCGGTTACCCTTATTCCTGTCTTTAAGGCGAGCAGTCTTGCCAGTGCAGCAGTACGCGGAGCAGTAACTGAGGGTGGGCTGACCTCTGGTTTTGTTTTCTCTGAGATCGCTAAAGAGATTGACACAGCGTCTACGGAGGATATGTATTCGTCTGACTCATACCGAGAGCTTCGCGCTGAGGGGGTGTCTGACGCAGATGCGCGGGACGCGGTTAAAACTTTGATGGGGGGTATCGCTGTCGCTGCCGGTGCGGTTTCTGCTACAACAGGTGCCCTTGGTGGCAGCGCCTTAAAATTTCCCAAGGACCTCGCTAAGAAATTTCTTCCGAAAGCCGCTACTCTGCAACGGGTGTTCCAAGGTAACGAGCAAGCAGCACGAGGATTCTTCAGACGGTTCATACAAGGTTATGTGACTGAGGCAGGACAAGAAGCCACACAGGAAAGTATCGAGCAACTGTCGCAGAACTTGGCCGCGAAGGTAACTCATGATCCGGATCGGGACATCTACGAGAATGTTGCCGAAGCAGCCGTCGCTGGTGGCTTCTTAGGCGGTATCTTTGGCGGTATCTTTGGTGTCCTTTCTCAGGACGCTCCCTCCCAAGCGGAGGAATGGGTGGAGGATGAGGGGGAAGATGATGATGATGATCCAAGTGGTCCTGATTTCGAAGGTGGTGAGGGCGTACAGTTTGATATGTTCGCTCCGGAACTGGCGGTAGCAGTCGAGCAGGCTAAGAAAGCCAGAGATAGCGGAAAGATATACGGGCCTAAACACCAGCGAGATATCACTACGGCTGAAACTGAGTATGACAAGGCCATGGAGGCTCAGGAGAAAATCCGCACGATCCTCCAAACTGAACAGGCAGAGATTGATCGGTCAGCACCGGACGTAGAGGAGCTACGAACTGACCTCGCTGCGCTTACGGCTAAGCGACAGGGACTCAGAGAGAAGCTGGCTATAGCCAAGGAACAAAAGTGGAATAAAGAACGACAGGACCAGCTACGCAGTGACGGTAAGAAGTACGAAGCTGATATAAAACGCGTGAAGGCGGAGCTTAAAGAGGCAGACGCAAAACGGGCCGCAGCCATAAAACAAATCAGAGGTAAATATACTGAGCCACGGAGGCTCGCAGAGAAGCAGCGTAATGCTTCGCTGCAGAGAGGTAGGGCGGCAATGAGTAGGCTCGGTGCCAAGTACAACGCCCAGTTCACTGCCCGTGCTATGGCACGGACGCATCCAACTGCTCCTTATACCAGTCCTGAGCCGCAGACAGTTGAGTTGCCTGACGGCGGTACCATGGTCACTGGCTATGCACCCTCGCGTGCAACAGAAACTCATCCGGGGCAGGGGGACTTATTTGACCCCTCTTCTACCCCCCCTGTTCAGAGCGCGAGTGAACCTGAACAAGTGGTACGGGGAGGCCCAACCGGTATCGCCCCGTCAACATGGGCACCGCCCGGTGCGTTACCAATTGGTGCTCCACCGTCGTATGTACCTCCGCAAGCAGTTGCTACACCAGCACCGGCAGGGCAGGAGGGCATTATGCCTACGATGCCGCAGGAGATTGGCGGGCGTATGGGCGATTTGTTTGGGGAGCCAACACCAAACGTTCCGTTTGAACCGACTGTCGTACCTGAAGAAACCGTAACCCAACCGACCCTGACTCCTGAGCAGGCTGTTGAGGCACGCAACCGAGATATCGAAGCTCGACGGGCCGCAGCGCGGGAGCAGTTTACCGTTACTTCCGAACGGCGTGCGCGTGGCGAACTCGATTTGGAAGAACAGGCAGGTAAAGCTGAGCGTACCGCCCTACAGAATATCCACCATGATGTTGACGCAGCCGCTCCAGTTCAGATGCAGGGCGTTGTTCAGGAAGCACTTGAGCTTACCTACCGAGACGAGGTCAAGCGTAATTACCGAGGTAGCGCAACACAGAAACTGATCGGGGGCACCTTCGAAGGAGTAAACACGAAGGCAAACGCTCGACGGCGTATGCAGGAACTGTTTATTGATGAGCAGTCTGAGACTGTTGTTGACCCAGAGGTTCGACAGGCGTTAGCGAAGGCCCTTAAGCAGGCGCGTGCTCGGTTAACTGCTTCTGAACGTGAAGCTGTTGCCGGGTTGTCTGATGAACAGTTGGCGAGCAAGTCATTTGGCGAACGTATTGACGCGCTGGTGAGTAGCGAACGCGGGCCGCGTGGAAGTAAGGCAGAGACAGCACGTAAGGATTTACTCGCGACTGAGAAGCAGCTCAATACTAAACGTGCGCAACTGGAGAATGAAAACCTGAAACCTGCTGCCCGACGCAGGCTTGAGAAGCAGGTTGAGAACTTGGAGAAGAAGCTGGAAGGGCAGCAGTTCCGTAATCAAGCGTTGATCGCCAGTGCTGCGCGTAAGTTTCGGTCGGTAGCAAAGAGATTAAAGGTTGAGGGTACTACCCACCAAGATGTTATTGCTGCCGCCTATGAGCACATGTTTGACAAAGAGATTAACGCTGATCTTGATGCTGATCTGAAGGCTAAGTACGACGCTCGTGAGATCGGTAAGGGTGCCCCAACAGTTGCAGTGCACGATGCCGCATCAGTTACTGGCCGTGCAGGTGACCTTGGGTTTGAGGAAGAAGGAGATGTTGCCCCATCGGAGCACCTGACTAAACAAGCGGAAGACATTCAGAAAGAAGTTCAGGAAGAACGGGCAAAAGAATTGACTGCACAAGATCGGGCCGACAAGGAGCGTAGGGATGCACAAGCTAAGGAGCGGGAAGAAGTTGCTCAGTCACAAGAACGGCAATCTCGTGATGTGGCAGAACAACTCGCTGCGCTTGTTGGTATCAAGTTGCAAGGAGACCTGACCGAGGAAGAAGAAGAAGCTCAGCTTAAGGAGGCGAAGAAAAAGCTGAAGGAAGTCCTCGGCGTGCTGTCCCCGGAGGAAGAAAAAGCTCGGCTGGAGGAGGCAAAAGAAAAACTGAAGAAAGCACTCGCCGAAGGGGCGACAGGTAGTGAAGCTGCAGAACAACTCGCTGCGCTTGTTGGTATCGAGTTGCAAGACGGAGTGATGGGCAACGATATAACTGACGAACAGATTGCAGAAGAAGCCGCACATAAAGTGGAGGGGCCGGAAGCTCAGGCTGCTGTTACCGCAGCCGAAAAAACTGCTGAGACACGACCAAGTAAACAGGCTCCGCTCACCCCTACGGCGCGTATTGTTAATCGGGCTAAGAAAGCAGTCGGACGCCTGTTTCCCGGTCAGAAGAATAAAGACAGAGCGCTTGTTGGGCTGGTGGCAAACCTTTCGCGTGCATATACAGCACAGCCTGATTTGGTGATGGACTTGCTGCGGAATATTGTGCAGGGTATCCGGCTTGATATCGTTACAAAAGCAGGAGGCGTAGCGCTCGATAGCAAGAAGGCGCAAGCACAGATGAAGCGCTTAAACGAACTCGCTGACTTCCTGTTGGTTGTTTCTCGGTCCCTCAACGGAGCTGTAGGGGGCACTAAATTACAGAAGCGACTGGCGATAAGCGATTTTATTTACGCTATCGGCCTGCACATTGAGCAGGGTGCAGACATAGAACAGTACAAGGAGTTGCTAACCGGCAAGACTAAAGCGGTAGCGCCGGGTCATACGGCTTCTGATCTGGCGACTACCGCCCACCGTGTAGGGTTCAAACCGGATAAGAGCGAAGATCAAGCGCGGCTCAGTCTTACCAGAGAGTATCTGGATAAGGTTACGACGGCGGAACTCAAACACTTCTATACGCAAATTCTGCAGCAAACCCTGCAGAGTACGAAGGATGCTGACGGAAAGACCCAGCAGCTTGATCGCGATGCGTTGATTGCTGCCATACTTACATTTGAAGAAGTGTACTCAGCAGAGGGTATGTCCCCGCTACAGATTGTCGAGATTTTCTCTGGTAGAGAGGAGAGCGCGGCGAAGGCTCGCGTGCGTGCTGAAAAGTCACTGGCTTCCCAGCCCCTGTCATTACAGATGCAGATAAGGCATTTCCGTAGGTATCGCACCACATGGTACCGAAAAAATATGAAAAAGATACCGAAGGTGGTTAGACATGCACAGAAGATGCTGAAGCATTATATAGAGTCAGGTGTCGTAGAAGATTTGGAGGTTGAAGACGTAGCAGTGCGCACTGCTCCTTCCGCTTCTGGCCGAGGTACAGCATTAGCTGACCGGCGGAAAAATCTGTTTGAGTTCTATCTGGACTATGCAGGGGTCAACGGTACGGAGGCGTTGTTCCAATTCGCTGAGCGGGAAATGGATATAGACACCAGTCAGGACGGTTTACTGACTCATTCACCTCGTCCTAATCCACGTAACCAGTGGACTAAGAAGGGGTGGTACAAGACTGTAGATGCGGTCGGCGTTGCAGAGCTTGCTAACCTGATGACCAGATCGGAGACCTTACTCAGTATGAGTGAGTTGTATGATCTTGCATATAAAGTTGGGGCTATCCCAATGGGCGGACGGGACATCAGAGGGTTGATGTCCCGTGCAGAAGTTTTCGCTGCGCTTAAGGAGGGCGGCTTCTTCGAGGCGTCCTTTGAGAAAGGCGCGCAAGCGAGAGACGAACGGCTAGCGCTTCGTCAACCATGGCGTCCGATAGAACGACAGAGTTCCACTGAACTGCAACAGACCCATATGCTACGGTTTATGGCTGAGCGGGTAGCAGCTATCCGTAGGCTAATTAGTATGGTTCGTCCTGTTGACCTACCTCCTATTATCAACCCGACCAAAAAGGAGCTGCTTAAACAGAAGTATGCCGGTAAGCGTGTCCCCAAGTTTGTTCGTAAGAACGACGATAACGCCTCTCAGTCGCAGTTATATCCGGGTATAGGTAAAGAGGTACTGCTTAATTACCAAGGTAGCGCAACACAGAAACTGCTCGGGAGCGGGAGCATTGGGAAGGGCTTCTGGGAACACTGGACCACTATGCTTAGTGAGTATGAGAAGGGGTTCCTTTATATACAGGAACTTGTCGATATGAAAGATCGACTCGCAGCCACTGAAGGAGCAGTGAAGACGGGGACTGCACAGACAGTAACTATTGGTAAGAAGGGACTCATTAAAGTAGGCACGCCAAAAGAAGTAGCCACAGCACGAGAGTCTTTACAAGAGCGTCTGGTGGCTCGGTTGTCTGAATTACAAGTGGTACAGCACCAGATGCTTCGTGATATGGTTGACGCCATCAACGCCATGAGTGACGAACAGCTTCAGGAGTTCGCGAACAAGATTGGTGTTAAGTCGCGTCCTATTATCGAGTCAACACTTGCTGAAATGGATAAAGAGGGGCTGAACCGCCTTGCGACAAAACTGAACCTCGGTGAGCGGTATGCTAAACGCAAGAAGTGGTCTGCGTCGATATATAACCGCGTGCCTCGTTACACCTTGGAGCCTGACATTGTTAATGCTCTGATGGATTTGCCTGCGAAACGTATTATGTCTCTGATTGGACCAAGTACCCGACAGGGATACATCAACGTCATCATGGAATCAGATGTGATGCAGTCACTTGTTGCCCTGTCTCGGGGTGAGGTGGTTGGCGAGCCAGAAGCAGAGACGAAGACGAAAGCCCCTACGTTACTGCCCAAGACTGCGTACCTCGGAACGCTTATTGATAAACTGGACTCACGACTGAAACGCATGATTGCTTCGGATCGCATTGACTCCAGTAGCAAGATCAAGCTTGAAAGTTTCCGTGATGAAATGTTCAACCTGTCGATGGCCATCAATAAAGCGAAGAAAAAGCTCGCTACAGCGGAAACGTATGAGCAGGCCGAGGAGTTCCGTAAGTTGTCTGACCGCCTTGCTGCTATATACGAGGAGCTTGACCAGATACCGCTCATACATATCCTGCCAGTGACTGCGGCTGAGGTTACCGGTCAGATGCTGACTAAAGCAAAAGAGCGGACCTCTATTGCAGCGACAGATTTAGGTCAGGCCGAGGATAAGCAACGGAAGTTACTGGATCAACTGAAAAAAACAGATATCGGTCGGAAGCATAAAACCGCCGAAGCTGTCATTCAGTCATATGAGGAGGCTCTGCATAGAGTCAGTCAGCGGGTACGCGATGCACGTAGGGCTGCTATCAGAGCGGACACACTCTACCCGACAGATAAGAGCAGGCAAGAAAGTGTTAAGAAAGAATTGGAACGAGCGCAAGCAGAAAAAGACGCCATCCAGAAGGATTGGATAAAGCCCGCCAGACTTGCGTATGAGGTGTCGGCATACAATAAGCTCATTCCGAATATGAGGAAGGTTTTAGCTAAGGCCAGTGCTGAGCAGGCACAGATAGCTGACAAACTGCAGCATAAAGGGACAGAGACTGCAGTTTCGCGCAAGGCTCAGGCGCGTGCAGCACGAATGGGACGTAACCTGAACGAGTCTTTGAGTCGTCATCGGCGCTTTAGCAAGGAGGCGAAGGCGGCGTATAGTAGTGCAGGGCGTAAGATTGCGCAAGCCTTACGTACAGGTGATGCGTTCATCGGACTGGACAAGATTCTGGAAACGATGCAGGAGAGTGACAGCCCATTCATACGTAACCTGTCTGCGTCCTTAGCCAAACAGGGGCTGGATGTTCAGATACGTATTGCTACCCGTACTGAAATGCAGGAGGCGCGTGCCAGAGCGAAGGCTGCACTGGTAGAACAGATCCATATCGGACGTAAGCGGAAAGACGACAAGAAACTCTCTGAGATACGTGGTGCTCGGATAGCCAAAACTAGGAGGGGTCCGAGGGCGATGGAAGCTGCTGCCGCACCCGGATTTGAAAAGAGTGACCGCGCTAAGTCTGACTCTATAGGGCGGAGGGACCCGGCCGCACTGACCCGGTCAGATATTCGTCACTATGAAGCTAGGGATTTTAGTACCGGGCTACTGCCTGATATTGGTGCCGCCGCCTTTGTACAAGAAGGTGATGGTGTCCGCACGATATACATAGACGAGAATATCGTCCGACTGCACCAGTCACAACCCGGCGTCCTTGAGTCGTTGGCAGGTAAAGGAGACCGCGAGACGTTAGGAAAAATAAAACTAGCGGAATCGCTGGGGCGACCCGATATAGCAGACGCCTCTAGAGCAGACATTAAGGAAAGCTGGGATGCAGTAATGCTTGGTCATGCTGTGCTCCACGAGATTGTCCACGCAGGTACGGTTGCGACACTAAATAACAATCCGGGGTTGCGTACTGAGATCACTCGGATGATGGACGTTGTTCGGGCATGGGCAGAGAACACCGGGTACAAGGGAGACTTGCCGTATGGTATGAACTCTGTTGAGGACTTTGTTGCAGAAGCATTTAGTAACGCAGAGTTCCAAGAGTTCCTTGATGGTATCGAAGACCTGACCGGTGCGACAGGATATAAATCGAAGTTCCCGTTGGAAGAAGCTGGGGCCAAGAAACCAATAAAGAGTACTCTGACCAAGAGGACTCTCTTGCAGAAACTGGCAGATGCGTTGTCTGCTATTTTCTTGAAGCCCGGTCAGCGCATTAAGAAGGGGCACCTGTTTGAAACCGTGCTGCGCTTGCAGCCTGAGATATTTGCTGGGGACGAGAAGCTCGCTCAACAGTGGGCTGCGCACCGCCCCGGTGTGTACAACCTTGCTGCTGATGCTGCGCTTACTGGTGGTATCAACTCAGCACGGGGTACGATAGAGAAGATTTTACGGTGGGGCAAGATCAACAAGCTCGGCCTGCTCACCCTGAACCAGATAGTAGACTCGGTCGGCCACTGGTTTGATATTGAGGTTGATGGACAGGTGTACAACCCGCTCAAGGAATCAGCGTGGTTGCTGCACGCGAAATGGAAACATATCTATGAGCAGCAGGAAATGGTTGATGACAACCTTGCTGAGTGGGCGTTAATTGAGAACCTCGACCACAAGCATGACCTGAATCTGCTCATGGCATACGCTACGTATTACGGAGTGCATCCTGATCTACCGATAGACCATGAACTGAACATACACCTGACTTCTGCATTAGCTCGGCAGCACTACACCCGCATCAGTAAGATGTACAAGGCGTTGCAGGGTAAGTCACAAGAAGCAATTGATGTATACCACCTAATCAAAGACACTTTGGAAGACGCATACAACAAGCGGGTAGAGACTGTTAAGAAGAACGTCCTTGACGGAGGAGGGTTCGACAACACAGAGGCCGTTGACGTATCGAACCCAGAAACTATCCGACAGTTGAAGCGACATGGCAAAGTCATAGAAGACGACGAGGTGCGGTTCCTTAAGGATGTGTTAACTCCGAGGCGTATGGAAAAGGGTCCGTACTTCCCGATCAAGCGTTTCGGTGATCTGGCTACGTGGGCTACACGTACAGAGACTCGCAGCTTTGCGACTACCGAACAGGCAGACACATTTATGAGAGATCAGGATGAGTTTGATCGTTCTCTGCGGGTGACCAAGGAAGCACAGGCTGATGGTACGTTCCAAGTTACGGTTATCAGACGACACTTCTCTAACCATGAACTTGGAAGTGATGGTGACCGCTCGATACGAGAGTATGAGCAGTGGGCTGCTGCGGAGAAAAGCGATCCGAACGTTACGTGGGAGCATTCGTTGGAGCCAGAGGTTGCAGACAAAGTACTGCAGATGAAGAACCTGCCGACGAAGGCGTTCAGGGAAGCGTTGGAGAAACGGTTTAGTGGTAACCCGCGTTTATATAAAGCAGCGCTCGACGCCATGATTGACCTCATGCCTGAGACCAGCCTACGAAAACACGAGCTTCCGCGTACTAATATGCAAGGCTACTCGACGGATATGCAGCGGGCCTATGCTGCTTACGCTCGGTCCTCTGCATACAACGACGCGCAGTTACTCTACGGTCACAAGATTGGTGACGCTGTCAACGAGATGGACCGTGTCGCTAAGGCGGCTGGCGAGATGCGGCCTCGTATGCGTGAAGTTGTGAAAGAGATGCGGGAACAAGACGCTAATGAGGAGATCATCCGTAATCCGGGTATGTTGACCAGAGGGTTGGCTAAGTTCGGGTTCCTATGGTTCCTTACTACACCATCATACTGGGCAATCAATATGACCCAGCCCTTTGCGTTAGGTATCCCTTACATGAACGCACGACTGGGTAGGGGGGCGACCAGAGAGTTGCTGAAAGCGATGCGGGATATCGGACCTGACGCTGCTCGACTGGCAAAAGATACTGGCCTTGGGGTTAAAACTTGGACGGACCCGAAAGCTACGCGTCGTCTGTATCGGTTTGGGCGTGAAATCCAGCAGATGCTGAAGGACAAGAAGTTTACGGATGAAGCCAAGATGCTCGAAGAACTTAGCGAGCGTGGCTTAATTGATATGAGTTTCGCCATGGCAGTTCGGGAGATCGCGGAAGGCTCTGACCCCAATGCGATTAGCAATAAGATACTTCATGTGGCGAGAGCAATGCCACATATTATTGAGGTAGTTAATCGAACAAGCGTTGGGGTTGCAGCCTATCGTATGGCGCGCAATAAGGGGCAGAGTCATGAAGAAGCAATTGAGACCGCTTATGACGTAGTTGATAAGACACAGTTCGACTACTCACCACACAACCGGTCACGCTTGTTCCAGAACGAACTGCTCCGTCCGATGTTGATGTTCAAAATGCATCCGCAGAACGTGTACTACACGATGGGCAAGGCTGTCTGGGATATGGTGCAGGGCGAGCCTGATGCTAAGGTACAGGGCGCTAAGATATTTGCCGGGGTTATGGGTATGCACGCAGTGATGGGTGGTGCTGTTGCAGCTACCTTCGAACCAATCAAGTGGGCTATCGGCGCGTTCGCTGCCCTCGGTCAGGCGATTGATGACGACGACTCAGATGATGAGCCGATAGACGTTTTTGGCGGAGACTGGTTTGCAATCAATGTCGAGCGTGGACTGAGTGGGTTCATTGAGAACGAGGCTGTACGTACCGCACTTGCCAGAGGTGTGCCCGCTGCTTTGGGTGCGGATATCTCTGGGCGTGTCAGTTTGAGTAACCTACTGTTCATGGGTCGTAACCAAGCAAACCAATACATCAGTCGTGATTCAATGGCGGCGAACTTACTGGCTATTGCTGGACCGATTGGGTCTACTGTGGGTAATGTAGCTGATGGTATCGGTAGGTACCAGAAGACTGGTGATGTACGGCACATTATTAAAGGAGCCGCACCGAAACTACTGCGCGATGTGTACAACACGTATGAGATATCGACCAAGGGTGTCCTTGCAGTTAATGGCGACCCACTAATGGCACCAGAAGAACTATCTCCGTTCGAATACTTCTCCTTGTCGATGGGTTTTAGTCCATCGTCACGAAATGAGATGTACCTGCGTCGTAACGCAGTGAAGCGCGTTGAGGGTATGTGGGGGAACCGGCGAGGGAAATTGAGACGTCAATGGCTCTCAGCCGATGCTGTAGGTAAGGGCCAAATCATGCAGCAGATCAGAGAGTATAATGCACAAGCACCGCAGTCTCAGCTTATCCTGCCATCACAATTGATCTCAGCCGTTAAAGATAAGATACGGAGACAGGCGCTTACCAAACATGGCAGGGGGGTATACCTGCCGTTGAGCCGACAAGATTTAGCGAAGTACGGAGATTTTTCTCATGCTGGGGCGGTTAAGAGAAGTAACCCGCGAACCCCTCCGATTCCGCACCGCACACCGGGCACGACACTTAAACCACGCCGTCGTCGGCCGCCGAAGACAACGACACCAATTTCTTCACAGCCTACGACAACTGGGCAAAGCAGAAGCGGCATCCCAACTAACGACCTCCCTGACTTCCTGTTGAAGGAGTTGGTAACCGGCAAGACTAAAAAGGGTACCTCCTACGCATCCCAACTAGCAATACCGTTTCTGGTGGATTGGGAGTTAAGTGGGGCAAAGGCCCCCTTGACGGTAGAGAGACTGCCCGGAGACGATAAGAGTGAGTTAACTGTAGGTGCAGGGCATCTGGTAACACCTGAAGACAAACTCAAAGCAGGTGATAAGATCACCAAAGAGATGGCACGAGACTTTTTCGTGGCGGACTTGAAGAAGGCCGAAGTGCAGGCGGCAAAGGATGCTGGCCCAGCTTGGGACTCCTACAATGATAACGAGAAGGCTGCCATTATAGCGGCTACGCTCAATATCGGTAGCCACGATAAAGGGTGGGAAGCCACGCGGCATCTCCGCAATGGTAATATGGAAGGCTACTTGGATGAGATGTATAATCCCAAGACAAGGCGTGGGGTCGTGCACAACACTATTGATGGCGTCAAGTACAGACTCTTGGGTCTGGAACGCCGCCGGTTAGCGGAGCGGCTGCTGGCGCAGGGTAAAGACCCACAATCAGCCAGACAGTACCTACTTGGCGAACGTGACAGAGTTCAGGTAGGTAGCCCTAACAAAGTGAAGCTGGCCGGAAGATAAACGTTAGCAAGCAACTAAAACTGCGAGGGTAATGCCCAGTAAGAAGGAGTTATCATGGGGTTGTATGGAGAAAATTCGATTAAGCCGGGTATAGATACCCGTAAACCTAGCCCGAGAGTAACGCGGAAGCCAAGCAAACGTAAAGTTATGCCCGCGCCAAAACCTCCCTCGGCTAAAGTAGCTGCAGCGCTTAAGAAGAAGACCAAGAAGAAAGCCACAAAGAAAAAGGCGAAAAAGAAATGATTACGAAAGCAACAAGGAGAAATAATGCCTAAGAAAAAAGCAAAGAAGGGTACAACTATTGCGACTGGTCGTAAGCGTAATTACCGGCGAGAGTATGACTCATACCATGGAAAGCCAGAGCAACGAAAGAAACGTTCGACCCGCGTACTGGCCCGCCGTGAAATGGAGAAGACTGGCGAGGTCAAAAAGGGTGACGGTAAAGAAGTCAACCATAAGAAACCGCTACGGTCTGGTGGAACTAATTCAAAGAAAAATCTACAAGTGATGAGTCGCGCTAAGAATCGTGCGTGGCGGAAGGGCAAGACGAAACGCTAGCGCGTGTCAATCATTTCGTACAGGTTGACATCAGCACTGAGATCAATCTTCAGGCAGTTTGTTCTGGTCTGACTGTAGGACGTTCGCGCACCCACCGTTGCTCTTGTTTCTTTCACAAACGTTCTGTCGATCAGTTCCTGAACAACTGACGAGGAGTAATCTCTGCGGTGGAGCCATTCGTTGAAGTGTTTTCTTGGTACCAGCGCCGTGTGATCTTCATAGCCAATCTGATAGATGGGTACCCCGCGTTGTGGCGGGTGAGTTACGTCAACTGTAGCGCGTGCGTTACCCCCCTTCGTTGGCAGCTTGTTAGTTACCAGTCGTTCAGCAAAGTTATCCCTGAGATAATCACCGAGAAGATCAATACAGTCTCGGTCGGCGGTGATATTACCTACTCTACTGCGCAGTGAGGTCAGCGTAGCCAGCAGGAATACTTTCAGTTTGTCAGTGTCGAACTGCGTTAAGCCGAGTCGGTTCGCATAGACCGCACCGAGCAGGAGCAATGCTACCGAGTTCAGCCAGAAGCGTTCCTTCGGCAGCACCTTGTATTTTTCTGTCAGTTTGGCCTTCAGTAGTTTGATGTCGTTTGTTATCTGTTTCTGGTTAGCGGCGAGGAACTCAGCGTAGGCTTCACCCGCCAGTCCATAGTTGTTATTCAGAAGGTCTACAGAGGGTGGGGTCATACCGGTGTGGTCAGTAATCACATCGAACTCAAACACCCGCATCAGGCCAGCGTCTGAGTCCAGATCAGCCTGACCAATGTGCGCGAGGATATGCGTGTTGCTGGCAGTTGTTATCATAGTGTTCCATGTACCCACCCGTCTTAGTTTCGCGTCTCTAGTCGCTCGGGCTTTACCAATACCCTCACTTACCCTGAAGACTGTTCTGGTAACAGCTTGAATCGCCTTCTGCCCCCTGATCTCATCCCAGTAAGCAGGTAGTGAGTTCAGGAACTCCAGTCTCATAACTGTGGCTGTCTCAGTGTCGTCCAGCGAGGAGATACTCGTAGGGTGCCCCCATATCCCCTGCGCAATACTTATCGCCGTGGACTTACCAACACCTGACGCTTTAGATACTGCACTGATGACGCAGCCGCCAGTACCAGAGAGCTTTACGAGTGGGGCTGCGAAGCCGGTAGCGATAAGGGCGCAGATCGCGGGTTCGTTTTGGGATATCACGCCATTTGCCACGGTTTTCCATACGTCGAGTTCTCCTTGTGCCATGAAGTTACGCCATAGAGTCACTTGTTGTGATGTAGGGTTGGGTTTATGCGGGATGGGTTTCTCACTCTTATGGTATCTTGAGTTGCCGGTGATGAACTGCTTGTTACTAGCCCAGCCAAGATGTGTGACATTATAGGAGGCTTCGATCTTTGCTTCCCTGAGTTTCTCTCGCCACGAATAGATCATACCTGCCACCATTTCTGCCGCTTTTGAATTAACGATTGCTAACCCGTAGGTGCCGAACGTCTTACGTAAATCATTCGGGCTGTTCATATATGCACCGGGTACCACCGCCGCTACTACTTTACCGTGCCTTCTGACGCGTATTACATAAGAGGTTTCTCCTCCTTCCCCTGCATACTCGTCTAAAGATAGGGGGGCGTATGGGAGGAACCCAACCCACTCCCCGTCGTTTTCATCCACACGTACCCAACGTTCTGTTATCTCACCGATGACTTTGTATCCACGCGGTAGACCAAACGGGTCTTCATAGTTTTCTCCTCCTATGCGGAGCGGTGATTTAATCCTACCTCTGTGGGGGCAGTCACCACACTTGTCAGGGAGATATTGTTCGAAGGTACTACAAAGGGTCCCGCCGAAAGAGTTTGATACTCTCTGCTGATACTTGTATTCGGTAGCACGATGGTCGTACCCCTGATGCCCATCCGAGAGTGGGTGTATCCAGTCTTGTGCATCGTCGCAGCACTTCACAAGTTGTAGTACGGCAACCCATAGTGGTTCTTCGCAGTCAGCGCCTCTTGTCGCAGCAATATGTTGCATAACTCGACAGCGTTGGACGATGTTGCCCATGTAACGAGGTTGACGGACTTGGTTCAGACCATCAGACAGGTCATTGTTGGGGGTTACTGCATCAACTGCTATGTAAGGAGGCACTACAGGTAGGGGGTCTACCCAGTGGTTCAAAGCAGCTTCTAGCTGACTATATGTGTAGTTGTCTTTTCTGGCGAGCAGTACGGTGACTTCAACCGGCGAATCCGGTTTCTTATAATTATATGTCGCTGGTAATCTGAGGACACGGTTAGGATTTGACGTACAAGAGGGGTCAGCTTTGAATCCTTTCGCTTTACAAGCAGCTTTGAGTCCTTCAGCCAATCGTATCCATGCGGCGGTATCCACTGGGGCGTCGAGCGTCCAGTAAGCATGGATACCACCTCCGGAGTTAACTACGTAGGATGGTCCCGGTACATTTGTATCCATAAGGAACCGTCGAAGGTCTGTGAGAGCGGCGTCTTTAGACTGGTACCCTTTCTTCTCTCCAACGTCGATGTCGAGCCAAAGTGCACGTAACTCAGCAACGTTCTCCATCGTGCGGAGAACCATCTTACCATCGGGTGCTTCATGGTAACCCTGCTTGTAAGAAGCCATTGCGTAGTAGACATTCTTACGCTGGAACGACTTCTGTTGAGAAAACTTTACGGCTTCATCAGGTGCCGTGAAAACCTTTTGTTTGAATCTGTCCTCGCTCTCTGCCCAACCAACAACGTAGTGACTTCCCGGTGGTACTATCCGCTGCAGGAAGTCGAGGGCATTAACTTGTCGAGGGTCTAGCAGTGGTTGCGCCACAGCAGTCTCCCAGAAAAAGAGGGGGCCGAAGCCCCCACAGCTTAAAGGTCTCCAAGCAGTGCGTTAATATCGGATTTAACTTCCTGCACTTTTGTCATTGCATCCTGCGGTGGAGCAGTGGGCTGCTCCGGTACAGGGACTGCTGGAGAAGGGGGCACCGCCGCACTCCCATTCCCCGCAGCAGCTTGGGGAGGCGCAACCTCGGGAGTGGGCGGAGCCACAACAGGTGCCGCTTGTTGTGGTGGAGCCGCGAACTGTTCCAACGGATCAGGTGCTGGCGGAGGTACCGGAACAGGAGGCACGACAGGCTGCTGATACGGATCAGGCTGCGCTGCCGGTGCTGCGGTCTCCATCGGGGGGACAACTGCAGGGGCAATAGGTGCCGTTGCCTGCAATTGATCCCCCGGCGGAGTATCCGGAGATACCAGATCACCACTCTCAGAAACAATCGTTGCGATGCGGTCATCGTCACGAAGGTTTTTAACAAGAGCGTACTCTTGCTTGTTGAGTGTGGTTTCCGGTTTGAATGAGAGCTTGAAGTTCGCCTCCGGACTGAAGCCTACGCGAGTGACTACAGAATAGTAGGGAAAGCCGCGTCCGCCAAGTGTGCGATCCGAGTACTCCTTAAGAGGGGCCAGCGATCCACCGGGAACACGTAGAAGAAGTGGCGTGCATTGCAGACCATTCTTTCGGAGGTCGTTGATCGAAACAACAGCGAGGCGGCGGTTATCACCGCAGCGTTTCGTGTCCTTACCGTCAGGGGTTTTATCTGACCCCCATTGGTTATGAGGACAAAGCCCACAGTTAGCGTTTTGCTTTCGCGGAGCGTTGGGATCAGGAGTGATACCATCAACAGAGAAACAATCTGGAGCAGCAGTGCTCCCCTCTTGATACTTTGCCGCGTAGAATATTTTGCTAATATGCGAGTTTCCACGGATCAGTATGAGTTCCATAGACGGGCGAGGGTCTCCGTTCTCGTCAACATAGGGTTGTTCCTCCCCACCTTTCTTGATCCGAAAGACTTTACCGCGTACTGACAGTACTGGAAAGCCAACCGTTACACCGGCTGACATTTCAGCCTTGGCTGCTTGTGCTGCTGCTACATCATTTTGAATGTGAGCAGGAAGCTGCAGGTTTTCACCGATTGTTACATCTTGTGTCATAACTTTCTCACTTTTTTGGGTTTGCGTTTAACCTTGACCTTACGAATTTGCGTTACGTTGACGCCGGGAACGGTTTCCCCGTCCTCCATGGCCGCACGTATTGCAACTTTAGCTGGCCGGATATCTGCTAGGTTCCATGCATCGTTCTCTCTTACGTGTCCGAGAAACATGGGCCGGTCAGCAATACTCATTGTTGTAATCACTTCTTTATAGACAGTCGTAGTAGTGGTGGACATAGCATCCAACCCTGTCTCATTAAGTGACGTTAGGAACACACTGTCAAGCTTTTCCATAGCTTCTTTGTATGGCTTGAGTTCTTCCTTATGACGAGCGTCTATTTTTTCTTTCTCGTCACGGAGGACAAGGTACTTGTCCATCAAGTCTTTAACGTCTTTAAGTTGATCCATTATTCCGTTTCCTATAGTTAAGGTTCTAGATTCTATTACGCGACCTGCCTATCGTCAACCCCGCTAAAGAGTTCAAGTAGTCCACCTTGGAATGATCGTTTCTCTGCAAGGCGTTTATATACAAGTCGCTCAACTGCTGTGCCCTCGATCTCAATAATTGAGACTGGGTTGCGCTGGCTTGCGCGTGCAATCCTTGCATTTGCCTGCTCATATATTTCGAGGTCTGATAAGGGGGAATACCAGACAATCGTGCTTGCTGCTGTAAGAGTGAGTCCGTGTGCCATGCACTCGGGGTGGGCGACGAGTACCCTCGGGGAACTCGTGTGCTGAAAGGCCGTGAAGATTTCCGTGCGTTTCTTTGGTGGAGTATCGCCTGATATTTGTGCCGCCGTTGTATACCCACACACATATTGGTATACGCCTCTGAGACCATGCTTGAAAGGCAGGAAAACAATTGTCTTATGGTCGTTGCCTTCAATGATTCCTTTGAGTGCTGCATGTCGGCTAGCTCCTTGCATATCTACTACGCCACGCTGGTTGGTATATAAATATCCATGGGCAATCTGTAGTAACTTACCCATCAAGACGCCCTCATTCACTGCCGTTACTTGCTTGTCCTGCATTGCGATGTGGGCTTTTTTCTTCATCGTGTCGTACCACTGCTGTTGTGTTTGGTCGAGTGGTACATGATGTCTGGTAACTGTTATGGGCGGCATGTCATAGCAGTCTTCTCGTTCGTACCGGACGGACGGTGTCATAACACGACGCACGTATTGCTTGGCATCTGTGCGGGGCACCCATCTGAACGGTCCCATCTGCACCATCGTTGCAGTGCGGAACTGTGTGAAGTTCTCCTTAACAGTATGTGGGGTAAGGAGTTTGCACTGTGCGTAGGCATCTGTTGGTGCCTTTGGTGTTGGTCTACCAGTCAGCCCCCATACATACGGTTTGTTTTTTATATAGGCACGGAGCCGTTTCCACCTGTCTGTGCGCATGTTCCTGAACACAGCAAGCTCGTCAATGATGACAGCGTCAATGTCTTTGCGGTCCTGCAGTTCTTTAAGTATGACTTCCAACCCATCGTGGTTGAGGATATAGAAGTCAACGTCATCAGCGAGACGCTTTAGCCGTGCCTTCTTGTTGCCATAGAGAACACGGATGCTTCGGTGCATGAAGTATTTGAATATCTCTCGTTCCCACACAAATTCCAGCGTACTGAGTGGAGCTAGGATCAGTGCTCGGCGGACCTTACCTGCGTCCATGAGGTAGTTGACTGCGTGAAGTGTTGCTCTGGTTTTACCCGTACCCATATCGTTCAGACAGTAAGCCCGACGATTCATAGTGAACAACGCAGCGGTCTGTTTCTGTGACTCCCACGGCGTTTCTTCCTGCGGTCCTGTCGAGGGCCAGCCGTAGTAGTGCTCAATGGGAGCCGGGATATCTAGCCCCATGTTACGTAGCAGGCGAGTTTCGTTATGCTCATGGGGTATGACGAGGATATCCCGGCCTTTAACATTGGCGCGTTTGTTCGTAGACACTAACCGAGCAACGTCCTCCCGGTATGGGATGACGAGCTTGCGATGATCTGGAAAAACTAGCGCGTCCACTTATCTAATATAGCACGGAGCCGTTCGATTGTTGAATCGCTACCATCAACTACCAGTGCTAATCCACCTGATCTACGTATCGCATCTATCGTTGCTTGTTGCCTGTCGGTCGGCTTTTTGCCTAAAGATTTTGTCTCGATGCTCAGCCACCGGCCCTTTACGCAACAGTTGTAGTCCAGTCCTGACTTCCCAAAACCACCGGGTACTGGCATTTCGTAATACACCCCATACTCCTTGAGGATAGAGCTTACTGTACGTTTTACCTTGCTCTCTGGAGTCGCCATATAATTTCCTCCGCATCCAATCAATTTCTATACCACACACCAACACGCCGTTGTTTGCTCTAGCTAGATTGCGTTTTGTTTTCTCATACAACTTAAGGAGGTGGTAGTAATCCAAACTTGATTTGCCGTTGCTCACTTGCCTCGTTCCTGTGGGTTAAGCAGTTCTCCCATTTTCTTTATTGCACCATAATAATATGTGCTATCACATTGTCGTCCATGAGTTCAGATACTTTGAAGTCAATCACCACGCCGGGGCGCACTTCAATCTTTGCCATGGGCATATCGGCATCGTGGTACACCCTCAAATTTATAAGTGGTTTAGGTAAGAGCCGTTCTACCCTATGTTTCAGGATAGAATTACCGAGGTCAAGGACCATTTCTTCGTGACTCAATAGTGTAACCTAAGCGTCTGGGTGGTGAGGGCATGATCGCACAGGGCAACTCGCACGACATAACCAAGAAGGTCTTGCCGGAAACTCACCTGTATTGAAAGCAGATTCAAACCGCTCAATTCGGGGGAGGAGTTCAGACCAGACTCGATCACTTTCTTGTCGTAGGATGCTTCCAGATACTGTTCGCCCAAGTTGCGTGTATACGTAGCCATAGTTTACCTTTTCTAATCCTATTTCCATTAGCATTAACACAACAGATGCCACCTCAAGTTGTGTGAAGTCGTCTGTTATCCTACTCCCTGTTTTCCAATCAATTACTACCCCACTCGGGAGTTTTATAAGGGCTAAGTCAATAACAACTCTGCCCCACACATCATCAGCGAAGTATCCTACCTGTTTGAAGTCTCTATTGATCGCAATCTGTACTTCAGTACTGACTTCTGATTTCTTCGCTTCGAATGTCAGACAGATATCCTCTAGGTGTCGGAGGTGTAGGGGCAGGGGCTGCTTCTTGCTCATCCGCTTGTCCAGATACATGTGTATCTCCTTGCCACTAACAAGGACCTCTGACTCCTCTTGCGGGAACGCTTTCTCAACGCGCATCAAGTAGTAGTTCTTCGGGCAATTTTCGAAGTTCGTCAGCGCAGAATAGCTCCATGCTTTAGGTATCATTTACACGCTCCATAGTTGTCACCATATTTAACTTCAACGGCGAGAGGTAGGTCAGAGTTTGCCCATTCAGGCGTCTTAGTCATTTCACTTTCAATAAACTCTGCCCACCCCACTACATGCTGTTCAGGAACACAGTAGATAAGCTCGTCGTGTACTGACATGGCAGGGTGTATGTAAGCAGCCATGCGCACCATCGCATCAGTCATTACAATTCGGGCAACGGTTTGCACCATGTTCTCACATAGCTTGGCTCCATATAGTTTTGTTGTACCCTTTGCGCCAGTATAAATCCATCCCCGCACATCGAAATCTGCTCCGGAGACATACTTCAGGCGTGGGTATTGCACAAACATATCGTTAGGTAGCAGCATGTACCCCTTCTTAAAGGTCACTGGTCCGATTGCTACTTCTCTCCCGGTCTGCATGGCACTGATTGCCCCATCACACCGAGACCACAAGGTAGGAATCCTGTTGTAGTACTGTCGATATTGATTGACGACTTCCTGAACAACGTTATCAGCTAAGAATATATCTTTCTTCGCTAGCTCCAGTCGGAACTTCTTCCATGCCATTCCGTATCCGAGACCCAGTACACAGGTCTTACCAAAGAACCTCTGTGCATCTGTAACAGGTTCGTTGCCGGGTATCTTGTACACAACCCGAGCAAAATCCTTATATACGTCACTCCCACGGAAGCTGCCGAGCATAGTTATCTCACCAGCAAACCATGCATTGATCCGTGCTTCGATCTGCGAGAAGTCAGCCGCTATGATCTTCATACCTTTTGGGGGGGTAATTGACTCGCGCAGTTTGCCGCCACGAGGGAGGTTCTGAGTGTTAAGCCCTTCCATCCCACTGAACCGGCCAGTATGTGCGCCATAGTATTTGATTGGGTTACGGAACAAGCGCCCTGTGTTAGCTAACTTGAGGAACTTTTCGGTGCGGGTCTCCTCCAGTGTAGACTTCTGCCCAAGTCGTGCAGCCATGACCGCTTGTACATCAGGGTTCTCGTGTTTAGTGAGCGCCTTGAAGTCAACGTCCGTCTTAGCAAAAGCAAAGGTCACCTTACCATTAGCGGGGCTTATTTTTGTTGGTGGCTCAATACCGAAGCGCTCTAATACCTTCGCAAACTTTTGATTTGACTTTAAATCTTCCTTCGTGACACCACCGGGGAGATTATTAAGCTGCCATTCTTTTTTGTAGCGCACCTGATGTAGGTGCTCGGCCAGTACCTGAGCATTAAGCACTAATTGTGGTGTGAGATACATCCTGAGCGTGCTGTCTATGACTTGTAGCTCAGTCGTCGTGAAGAAGTATACCAACCTCTTGAACGCTGAGTAGGTCATTTCAGTATCGTTCTTACAGTATTCCCCGTACCGTTTCAGTTCATCAGGGGTAAAATCGTTGTACCACTTCCCGTTGGCGTTCATCACCTCCTGTCCCTTGCGTGTTGGTAAGTTAAGTGTCTCACCAATCTTGGCTAGGGAGACGCGCTGTGCTATCGGTGCTATCACCGGACGCGCAAGTAACATTGTGTCTACGTAGAATCTTGGTACGATTTGGAATTTATCGTGTAGGATCAGCCCGTCAAACAACATGTTTTGGCAGATCAGGATGCTCCGTTGCCAGTTAATCTCAGACAGTACGTGTGGGACTTCGTACTTGGCGTACCACTCAGCAGGTGACTGGTTAACTTTCACACTGACACCGATAATCTCGAATCTTGGGTCGGTAACGTAGTCCTCTGTCGTCATTTTTGACAGTGTATACCCAAGACCGCTAGCCCAAGCTGTTTCGAAATCAAGTGTTATATGACCTTCAAACACGGCTATGTTGCCCAGAATTTTTTGGGGAATTTTCGGTTTGGTGTATAATTTGACTTAGCGCATGTTGCCTATCAACTTCGGGAGTATCTGCCATGATTTCCATTTCCTTGCCGTTTCAATTCTTCACGAATGATCGTTATGGACCGATCCGCTTCAAAGCCGAGTTTTACGTTTGTGCCGATGACTCCGAGAACTCGTAGTCCGATTATTTCGCCACTTGGGGTTTCAATGGTGATCCCCTCTTGTATATTGCGTGTGAGCGTTAGCATCCAGTCCTCCAGTTCCGAGTTTACGTGTTGCCTATCAA
>Ga0208920_1000047_pt1 | contig 56896 bp, 41 predicted proteins | sample 19_taG_FD_184094 | JGI IMG/M metagenome (GOLD analysis project Ga0208920, IMG submission 184094) | Marine viral communities from the Subarctic Pacific Ocean - 19_ETSP_OMZ_AT15317 metaG (SPAdes) (version 2) | ecosystem: Environmental > Aquatic > Marine > Oceanic | place: Pacific Ocean | collected...
CAACCTCGATTGGGGGTCCGTATAAATAACCACGTAAGCTGGAAGAAAGAGGGCCCTCGGCATATGGTATATTAGGACTATAAATAAAGTTACTTCGGCGAGGGCCCTCGCACATTACCTGGTCTACGCCCATTTCCAACTTCAAATCCATGTAATATGTAAATCCAGGAGTTGTAGCCTGTAACTGGTGTCTTGGTCGCGATACAATAATTGGGAATTTTGTATTTATTGTTTTGTCATAAGGCTCTAAATAAAATTCCATAGTTTCAGCAAGGAAATTGTTAATAGCACTTTCATACAAGTTTAATTCCGTTGTATCAAGATAAGCAGGGTTTTGCTTGAGGCGAACATTTGGCTGGTAATCGAGAGAGGCGGAATCAAGCGCGGTGACGTGGACGGAGGAGTCCTCACTTATATTGCCGGCCCCATATAAACTTCCAGACCCCCATAAAAAGTCCGAAACTAAATAATTTGCAAATGGATTTTTGTTAGCATCTGATATGTGAAGTTTTGCTAGCTTATTCATATCATAAAGCGCTTCGAAAGGCATCCTATAATCAGGTGCACTCTTAAGATAGGCCGGCATAGCATTTGCAATGCCCATCATGTGATAGCCGCCATGGCCAAAAGAACCAGTTGAGAGAGTTAAATCATCTGGCATGCCATCAGGATGATCTATACAAATTGCATGAGAGGCACTCATACAACTAGTATAATACACAGGTGCATTTTTTAAATATACAGGATAATCAACAGCAATGCCCGATTTAATTGAATTATATAATAAACCTGGCGCGAAGAAAGGTTCCAATAAAGATTGCATCATCGCTTGATTTTTTGAATCTAGTGATTGTCCACTGGGGGCTCCAAGACTATTAAATGCACTAGGTTCCCCCCGAATTAGAATATCGTCCAAAGCCCAGTGATCTGAATGGGCACCGCCGAGGATGGTGTGCGAGGTGGCATATGCATGCCACCTAATATACACAGGTATATCTGTAGTTAGAGATGAGGTCGCATCGTTCCAAGACGCTGTCGGGATGAGGGAAGGGGAGTGGCTGGCCAGGAAGGACCACGTGGTGCCGTCTTCGCTATATTGAAGAGATAAATTTTCGCCGGCGCCGCCCTCGGCGACTTCTAGATTAAGGCCAGTGGGATCATACAGGTCGGTGATAGGGCCACCAGTGAGATATTTATAAGTAATCTCTAAGGTACCTTTATATTTTTCTGCAGTTTGAATCCAGCGATCTTGTTCAGTTGATAAATTGCCACTCAAACAAGCCGCCCAGCGGTTTGCCGTTGTATCATACTTAATACAATTATCAGATGTGTTGCAGAAAGGTTCGAAGACGTTTTGGCAATCCCAAACTAAAAACATCCCAGTAGTTGGGGATGCATCAATCGGGTTTCCGATGCCTAGAACAGACCCCGAGAAATCCGCGTCTAATAAATCCCATGCAGGCAGACCTAAACCATGCGACGGTGCTGCCGAAACTTCGCTATTTGTAGAAGAATATCCTTCTGCTATATAATCTTCAAAAGCCTTCTTGAAATAAGATCCAATTTGAGTTGTCCTCGTCATTGGATAAAAACCTTCATATGGTAACAACTTTTTAATGCTGTCACATTCAAATGAAATTTCACCAGGTACTACATCTTGATTGAATCCCTTATTTTGTATTAAATACGTAAAGTTTTTAATATCATCCGTATGAACAAATTTTTGGTTGAAAACTACATTCGAGCCAACATTTCTATAATGCTTTGCATTGTTTATATTATCGGGATCCTCAAGAAGATTGCCCAAATCATCATATGTATAGCGAGTTGTCGTAAGGTCTTCAGCCTCCAAGTTAACTAAATCAGAACTAGAAGTTGTTTCCACACCATGTAGCGTTAAAAAGTCTAATTTGTGTGCGATTTCTGGAGAAAATGGATTGTTTTGTGTTCCAAAGTTCCTTTTAACACGCGTGACCTTGCGGCCAAGTGATTCATCAAAAGCTTCTGCTGTTGTAAATACTTTAATATGGCCATTGCTCTTATAAGCTCTAAAATAACGGTCATAATAATCAAAATGTTCTGATATTCTAAATTCAGGTAAAATTGAATAATCGCGAGCAATATATTTTAAATCATTCCCAATAAAATCAGCATATGTGTCGAACATTGGATTGCGATTAGCAACTAAGTTGGTCACCCACCAAGGTGATTGATATGGATATGTATGACGCAAATATTGTATTGAAGCTGTTGCTGCCGCGTAGCCAATGGGCCCATACATCGACCCCGTAGTATCAGTCCAATCATCCCAGTCGGGATCCCAGATCGAGGCCGAGACTGATACAAGTTGTGTAACTTCCAAAGGAGTCTGCCTATAAAAGAAAATTGTTGGTTTTGTGCTATATGCTAGTTCGCCGGCTGAGCGCGTAATAAAATGACGCGGGTTCGGGTTCTCGGGGTTCCAACTAAGCCACAATTGTTCCTCCGGAGTATAACCACCATGCATGGAAGTCCAATAGGTGAAAGAGTCTCCGCGGTCGGGAGGGTAGATAATTAAATCTGATGCATGTGGTGTAAGACCAATATGATCGGCGTTGGCCCCAATTGTATAATATTCCCAAGTCCAAATCGGTTTTGAAATACAACCTACACCACAACAATCTATGCACGATGGTGCGCAGGCGGGGCCCGGGTGGCAAACACTAGAAGAAGGTGTCATATCGTAAACATGTGCGTCTAAAGGCCACGCGCTATTAAGGTTAATTTGGTATGGTTGGTATGGATCTTGTTGCACATATCCTTTCATGTGGCCAAACGACCATGTTGTACCACCAAAGGCCGTCGGGGTGACCGGACCACAAGAAGACGTGGTGTCAATAGCAAAACACTTTGCAGTAGTAAATTGATTCATTACGATACCATTAGGCCAATACCACAATTGGGCCCCTTCGCCAAAAGCACCAGTCATATTTTCGCCAAAAGAGGAGCCAGATGTCCAAATTCCAATATCTTCTGCATCAATAGCGAGGTCGCCATTCGCATCAAATCGATGTATAATCCCGGATTTATACCACTGCCAATCCATGGGATTTTCCCAAGAAGGAGCGTAACTCATGCTTTGCGTAACATCTTGAGTACTTAAAGCTTGTTCTATTGTTCTGAGCCTTGATGAAGAAGTGGTTGAATATTGGGTATCCCTCCAAAAACTTCTAATCAAGCCATGATTTCTATCATATCCATTTGAGCCGTAACCAGCGACTTCTTCATAATTTGGCTTTTCCAATTTATATTTGCGATAAGTATTAATACCGCGAGGATAAATTGTTTCATGAAAAATAAACCGGCCTGACCCCAAATCTTTTGCAGCGTGAAATAAAGAATATACTTTTTGATTATTAACTGTATATCCTGCTGGAGGATTGGGCGCCGCATTTGAAAATTTTAAAAGATCATTTAAGTCATCATTAGAAAAATAAGTCATCTGATTAAACAAACTTTGTCTTGCTCTGGCTTGTTCAACTGTGCCCAAATTGCCCACATTAATTGGTACGTCATACAAAAAAGGCTTGTATTTTGATACAACTACTGGCTCATAAAATTGTTTTAGATCTTGTATGGACACACTACCGGAAAAGACTGTGGTATGAAAAGCTGGGCTACCTTCTGGACCATAATTGTCCATATTGACCGATTTAACGATGTGCTTGGGATTGCGCCGATCAACTGACACCGTATTGCGCAATCTTTGGTATCTTGCAACGGGATGTTCACCGCCTCTAATCTGTTTCCACGTGGGATGCTGGTAAGGACCGTTGCGCTTTAGATTAATTGTATTTAGAATAGATGCCAAACCTGGGAGTCCAGAAGCCCAAGATCCAACGAAGGTGTTGGCGTCCGCGACGACGGAGCCCACATTTGCATAATTAGTGTCCCCCGCGAAGGGTGTGAGCCCGGGGGTGAAAATTAAATCGCTATAGCCAAGAAAATTTTCTGAAGAAGTTATTGGTTCCTGTATACCCAAGTTTAAATTTGTAAAATTTGCAGCAGGAGAATAATCGTACTCAGGGTGTGCTGCAGCATAGTGAGGGGTGGCCGAGTGGAATTGCATACCGGCGACGTGTGCAATTAAAGACTCGCTCGCACTCACAAAATTTAATGTTTCATCTGTTGCCATTTTTTACCTTGGTCCTAACATATAATTAGATTATACCCTAAATTATTGATCCTGTTATCCATGCATATTGTTTATCTGTTCTCGGGATCATATGAGAAATGAAAGCATTGTCGTATGTTGATTTAAATTCTGCTGTGATTATATCGCAGCTGCCGGGGGTTGGGCCGGGAGTGGTCTTCGGGCGCTGGCCAGCGGGAGGGGTTGCATCATTACTTCCTTTTCTGTCGAATGTTTCCATAAGATCGGGGCCAACAAGAGTATCATCGAGATCGCCCATACGCCACCAAGATATTAAATTATTATATTGAGAATGATTTGCAAGATTTCCAGGGCCAGCGACGACGGTATCATAACAGTCGGCACCCTGATATAGTTCTAATACTTCTGCGGCTGACAGCTCAACTCCCCAGATACTAGGCTCATCTATAGAGCCAGAAGAATAGTCTGTGTCCCTTTTACCTATATCAAGATCTTCAGAGGTATTGCTCATAGCTATATAGGCGCCGTTTGTCGTAGGATCCGCAGGGGCGAGGTCTCCGTTGATATAAAGTTTAATACCGGAAGTGGTAGAGGAGCCGTCATATGTTGCGCAAACATGATACCAAATATGACTATTTAGACTGGCAATCGTCGACTGACCCACCCACTCGGTCGAGGTGCCGCCAGAGGTGACAATAAAATAAAGACTGTCGGTGCCGGCGGAAACATAGAACGTGTATTCCCATGTGGGGTCGGATCCTTTGCTGAAAATCGCAAATTCGGAAGTGAGATCTGCTTTAATCCATGCGCTTAGAGAAAATGGAGAATCAACAACCCCATTTCCAAAAGAAAGAGAAGGGTCATCATCGATAACATAACATTGCGCTATGCCGTTGAGTGAGACAGCAGTATCTCCAACCATGGGAACAGAGCTAGAAACAACGAGATATGGCCTCTCAATATTATTTCTGTGCACTTTGTGTTTTGATGCATCGCCAGTAATTGTATAATCAAGTGCGTTGATAGAGCCTACTGTTTCTGAACCATGTACCCTCGCAAAATCAGTACTTGGACCGTGGACGCTAACACCAAATTGGCCCATATGTGCTTGAAGTTGCGTATTATATACTTTTCTGCCCCAGTTATTTCGCCATGGCATCGCATTGTAGACAGAATAAGTTTCATGAGCAGGATCCAAGAACCCTCGTGACATAATTTCAAAACCACCTAGGGAGCTGAATCTATTTTTGAATCTCGTTCTATTTTTTATAGAACCAGTTAGATAATCTTTATTAAGACAATTATAGTCAAGGCGTTTTAATTCAGTTCTAATTGTACCAGGAGTTATAGTTAATATTTCCTCAATACTGCCAGTGCCAATACCTAAAATTTCTGCTGTTGTCGACGTAATTTCATCTGCATGTTTAATAAACCAAGGATCATTTGCTTCTGGACTAGTGGTGCTAACATATTCATATCTATCTAAATAATTACCTGCTGTTGTCGGCGAAGAGCCTGTCATGTGAATATTGCGAATGTTTACAGGACGTTTTGCAAATTCTTGGCGGGTATATATTGCGCTTGGTCTATGGTGGTTATCGTAGGTTGGATTAAGAAGCTTAAACGAATTACGCTGGTTTCCAGTCTCGTTAACTTGAATTGAAACTCTATCAATAGCGCAGTCGCCCAAATGAGTAATGCCGGCAGTATATAAGAATCTAATATAAAAACGAGTTCCTAAATATTTATTAAGATATTCAACTATAAAATTAGAGGCAGTAAAGGCATATCTAAACGAATCTGAAGGGCTGGTTTGTTGTTGGCCTGCAATGTAGGTCGATATAAAGGGTGAACCTAAAAGGTCCCAGAGCATCGGAACATCTTCAACATTTGTTTGAAATGTCGGATCACCTGATATTTGAACCTTTAAATTACCTATATGCAAGCCATACATATGATAATAAAAAGCAAATACTACCCGGGCATCGGGTTGGACGTCCAGCAAGTCAACCAAGGGAGTAACCAACGCAAAAGTCTGTCCTACTTTAGATGGTAAAACTTCACAATAAGCATAACCAGCGTCCAACCCGGCATCAGGACCAGTACCCACTGACGGGGTGGGGCCAGATAAAAATGTCCATGAGTTGTCTGCTCCCACGCCATTTTTCCAATATTCATATGGGCTCGGATCACCAAGAGTAGAGCCTAGTGGCAAATCAAGTATTTTAACATCAGTGGTACCGACCGATGTTGCATTTCCAAAATCTTCCGTAAAAAGAATATCAGTCGATGTTTGATCTAAAAATTCCTGTAAATGCCACCCTTCTGCTCTTGTTAATTGGCCATCAGTGCCTCTGTTTAATTCGATATGGCGATGTTGCATGCCCCCAACATACTTTTCAGCAAATGGACCCTGCATTGGTATTTCTGCATTATAACCGTATTTATCATCGTGTATGTTAGTAAAATCAAGTTTAAATTGATTAGAATATAAAGTTTGATACCCTGTATCGACAGACGATGAATATATATTAAATGGTAATAATAAAGTGCTTTTTGCATCAGAATATTTTAAATCATTTAAACCTGCGCCAAGTGCATTTGAATTCATAGTTTCATTTGCCGGCATTGTTAGCGCTTTTACTCTAAATTGCTTTTTATTTAATTCATTTGGTGTTATTTCATCTTCAATAACTTGTTCTAATATTTCGTTATCAAGATCTAAATAAATGAAGTCATCATCGCTTCCCCACTTAATAACGCCTTTGTAGTAATCATGACGATTATTATATTTTGGATTTGAGCCGCCTTTAAGCTTGAGTGAAAGTTCTTTATCCAAATGAACAGGTTTTGCAAGGCGTCGCGGAATATACGAAGAAACTTCGTATTTAGCGTTGCCAATTGTTTTTAATGTAGGACCAGAAGTGACTATTTCAGTGGTAACCCTTTCCAATAATAAATTTTTATTATCATTTACGCCTGGTGCACTTGAAGATATTTCTGCAATATCTCTTTCTGCTCTATCCTTCCACCAAAGATGATTTTTTGTCTGTGAAAGCGGCGAGGAGGGCAGGGGGGCATGTCCAATTTTCCAATTATATAAAAGTTTATTAATACCGACCAAAGAAGAAATTGGATCTTTGACTTCTGAATCTAGAGTTGGAAATTTCGTCCAATATTTGTTTCTTTCCAAAACATGGCTCTCAACCATGTTTCTAAGAAGCTCTACAGAATTAGATGATGCCGGCATTAATTGTGCGATCATCATTGTGACGGCATCATCTACCCACTTGTAATATTCAATAAATTTATCTAAATCTGGCTCATTTTCTACTTTTTCAAAAAACAATTCTCGCAATTTTTCCATGCGCTTGTAATTTGGTCGATAACGATTAACAGGATCGCCTATAAGGTTGTTGAAATCAACAATTGTAGCAAAAAATCTCAGCATTTCTTCTGAAATAATCTGATACATACTCTTTTCAATAGAAACAAGATGCTGAATATAGGTTGTATCCCGAGTAAATACTACTTCATCTTGTTGTGTTAATATTTTAACAAAATCATCGCTATTAATAATTTCTGGAAGCTTTTGTTTGGCCGTGTGCACAAATTCAACGTCGACTGCTTGATCAGCGTAATCAGAGTCGCCAATAAAAAAGTCTCCTCGGCCGGTGTAATTATATTTGGCGACATCACTAACCCAGCCATGTCTAGATATATTGCGGTCAGAGGTTGAGCCTGAAGCAAAATCTTCAATTAAAAATTGTCCCGAAGGGTTTGAGCCGGTTACGCTGTCAAGTGTCCAATTTAGAGCCAAAGTTTCTATTTGCGGAATAAAATCATCGAATAATTCTGTATGACTGGACGCAAAATTACTATTTTTATAGGGGTGTAGTGGGCCATATATACTAGCATCTTTCCCATGAGCACGAATTGTTTCATTGGGCAGATAATCAAACCAGAATTTTACAGATGAAACTTTTACGTCTGAATGTCTAGAAACACTTCCTGTAAAATTTTCTCTCGTTGCACCAGCATAAATTCTTTTTGGTTGTGTGAAGAATTTTTCTGCATCGGATAGGCTCATCGTACCACTCAAAGAGAATTCATTCTGTAATATATTTGATAGGTAATTGACACCATAAAACTCATAAGTATAAGCAGTGCTAGCTTCTTCTAGGCTGCCATCAACTAAGTTAGCAATAGGATGCTTTGTTGGTCTTAATCTAAATGCTAAATTCCATTTTTCATTGTCATATATACCCATGAAAGTTTCTGTTTCCAACGTAGATAATATTGGCAACAAACCGTCACTCACTAGAGCAAAACTAGCATTTCTCCTGTCATTGTTTCCTTTGTTTACAACAAAATTAAAATTAATTGTATTATCTGTGGCGTATGTTAAATCTTCGTTGTCAGCTACTGCGGCGTGGAGGCCCGCGATAGAAGAAGTTAAAGAGGGAAACAACTGGTAGTTGTCATCACCAGATAAAAATCTTTTAGGGAAGATTACTTCTGCTTCCAAAGTCATTGAGGCGCCAGACATAAAAGAAGCAGAAACCCCAGGAATATAAGATATTGAATTAGAGTCTATCGAGTCATAATACTGATAAGCAGTCGCAGTATATGAGTTATCATACAATCCAGTACTGGCGAATCTTGTTTCTAAATCATCGAAATCAAGATATTTCTTCTTTACAGAAGCATGCGAAGTATTTTCTTTTAATTCATATGTGTCATTAGCCGCATAAATATTTATTTTAATTAATTCTTCATCTATTCCATAACATCTAAGAAAATTTCTTAAAGACTTTATGGTACCTTTTGATTTTTGTATATATGATAAATTATTATATATATTTTGGTATATTGTATTTTTTACTTCATAAAGTTTCTGTTCATAAAGCTTTTTTTCTCCTCTTTGAAGATATTTTGCCAATATGGAAGCATCGGCGAACAATTCTGGAGTTTCAAGGCCGCGTGTACCAAGTAAATAATCAGCAAAAGGCAGGGGCTTTTCATAGTTGTTGTCATAAGGATAATTTATATCTTTTAATCTCGGGAGGCTCTCCATTTGCAAATATAAATTATCAAAGTAGCTAGCAATAATTTGTGTTAAAAACTTTAAATGGCTAGATTCAGATTCATCTTCTTCTAGGATCCACCCGGGTACTGATTTATATATGGAAGCAACATTCAGATGATCGTGCATTGACCCAACATCCATCTTGTTACTTAATAGTGATACTACATCTGGATGATCTGAATAAACAATTGGATCTTCAAATTCATAATCAGCAGCAGTTGATAAAACCATTGCTGATCCAGTGGATCTGCATTCAGAACTATAATTTACGAAATTACCATTAGAAATTCTTCCAGAATAATCCAATACTGCAGAGTCAGTAGAAGTATTTCCTACTATACCCTCATTAAATTTAAAATAGACGCCAAGATCTACTTTGTTTGTTACATTATCATATTTATCGTTATCAGTGTTTGTTCCACCACCAATTTGAGTTCTATAATATCTTCCAATTTGTTGTGCATCTCTTTCTGTTTTCCAGTATCTAAATTCATCGAAAGAGCAGGATACTACATTGCCCCAGCCCTGTGCCGCACTAGATCCAACAGGGCCGGCCAAGGCGCCAAGTGAAGCCGAAAGGGTTCCACCAAAAGTACCGGTTACCAATCCAACGGTAAGTGTCGTAGTTTCTTTATGAATCCCATCAACATAAAAATTCACTTTATTCACAGAGCCGTACGTCTTGAATGTAAATGTATAATGATGCCAATTACCATCCGCAATATCCGATAGGCCCGTTTCAAGTAAAGCAGTATCGCTCACAGAACCAGATTCAATTCGAAAATAGAATCTACTTCTATCTGTTGCTGTTAGACCATGATATCTTAAATAAAAATGCTCGCCGTTAGCAGAAACAAGACTAAAAGGATATTCCTGTTTTCGAAGAGTAGTCGAGGCCCAGCCATCTTTTTTCATCCAGAACTCAACAGTTACCCCCTTCGAAGGATCAAGTTCAAGATTATTGGTTTGTTGTGTTCCCACATCATATATGTTGGCTTTTGTTACACCTGGGCCTGAAGGGCCGGCAGAAAAATCATTTTTGTAATCTCCCGATGCATCGGCATGAGGGCCGCCGTGGAAAAGAACATACTGCGGGAGGCTACTGCTATATATATTACTTTCTTCAGTTGCAGTATAAGTACTTGTCGCACCATTAATAATTATATGGCCATTAGTTCGAGGATATTCATTCTCAAACATAAAAAGATCTAAATAGGTACTTTCATTTTCCCATTCAATCTTTTCTGTTAATGAACCATCATATGGGTAGGTTTGATAAATTCTTTTAATAGAATTTTCATAGTAAAGTTCAGCCAACCCAAAACGAGCAAAGTTAGAAGCAGTTGCAAAATCAACATCTGGAAAAAATCTATCTCTTCTAGTTGAATATTCATCAATATATTTTGCAGATTCTAAATCTTTAGCTAAATCATCTTGGGATTTATTTTTAAGAAACTTTAGCGAATGGCCCTTATCAAATAAATCCTTAATGCTCATATTTTCAATCCCAACTTTGTAATTTAATTACTCTCTACTCTAAATTTAAATAATTCTTTCTGTTCTCGCCAGTCGTCTGAGGAGAAATAAGCAAATTTAAAAGCATACATATAGCCAGGCTCTAATAAAGACATGTCAAAATCAAAATAACCTCCAGATTCGTCATAAGACAAATAAGTATGATAATCAGCGCTGGCCGTTGAATGATTAAAAATTGTTTCACCATCAGCCATTCTAATAACTTCATATGAAGCACTGGGAATTATAGAGCCCTGGATATCCGTTGAAGCAACAGTATAAATTGTTGGACTAAAATTTCTAGGCCTGGTGAATACTCTAAGTTTAGCCTTTTCTTCTTTACCATATGAATGTTTTAAATTAGTGATCTTAGTTGTGTGCTGCAGATAGTCATTCGCAGTAAGCACACACACATCATTAAAGCTCTTAACGGATATTGAGCCAGTTTTATATTCTCCCCCAGCGCTACCAGACCATACGTCATGTATAAGAGAAGAAGTAGTATTGACTGATAATTGGGCCTTATAGATGCCAGTATCAACCTTCGATGCTGTAACCGGGGTGATCAAAGAACTTCCAGTTGGGCCATCATTGTATGACGCATACAAACTAACCATTAAATCTTCGCTGTGGGGTATATCCTTGAGAGACCCACGAATATAGTTGTACAAATATAAATTATTTAAATTATCTACTGCGGGGGCAACAGAACTACTAGCATAGAATATTCCTCTATCGTCCATCACCCGAGAATCCCAACGTACTTCTAATACGGGCACTTTAAAGAAAAATTCACTTGATCTGGAAAAGAATCGTTTTGTATAAAAACTTGTTTGTTGCCCTTCGGCATTTAATAGCACAGAACTATCTGAGGCTGTTGTGTGAGCCTCCTGACTAGAAGTTAAAAATATACCAAAACCATTATTAACTTGTGTTCCATCTAGCCATTCCTCTACTGCAGTTGTTACATCAAGAAGAAGATTTTCATCGCCGTTGTTAAAAGTAAAAGTGTAGTTTGGCATTGTAGAACCAGCAAGATAAGAAGAAGAGTGGTAATCTCCGCCAATTTGATCCCATGTGGCAACCGGATTTGAATCTCTATTTACCCAGTTCGAGCCCTCTATGGCATCTTCAGTTTCATCAGTGTAGCTTTCCATATCAAGACCAAATCCTTCTTGCCAGGATTGTGAAACTGCCAGCACATTCACAGTAAAGTCTTTTGGGAGCTGCTCAGAGTGTCGCGCGTTAAACATTCTTAAATAAAAACTAGCGCTTCCTACTGCTGGGATTATGCCTGCTAAACGATCAGCTGAAACTGTATCAACTGGGAACTGAAGTAGTATACGGGAGAGTTCAGCTGAAGAAGTTGTCTGCTGGCCATATATCGAAAATACTTCTAAAATATCAGAAGCTCCCATATTCGAACCGGTTCCGCGTGTACTTAAATTTAATTTATAAGCATTGGTTATGGTGTTATCTTTTGATGCTTTATATCTTTTAATCGCCATTACTTAATAGTTCCCTTAATATCGAGATTCGGATATTTTAATTCATAAACTACATTTTCAGGTGCATATAATATACGGCCGTCGGCTGAAATGTTTTCATTTATATCATATGAAAAATCAGAATACAAGCCTCCGACTTTGTGTTCTATTTGGACATTCGTGACATCAACAACCTCATCAAGCTCATTTAATATATCATATATTTTTGTAATATAGATTGGTTGGCCGAGGTCGAGCTTTTGCACAAATTCTTTTTGAATTGCTTTTATAGATTCATTAAGAGCTTCAAACTTATCTTGATCATAATTGGTAACAGCAACAAATTTTATACCTATATTAATAACTTTTGCATCAAGTATATCAATAGTATCATTGATCATCTTGAAGTGGTTTAGCCAAGTTTTAATATTGTTTTTTAATATTTGGCTACAAACTATCAAATTTTGATCTGAATCTTCTGTGAGCAAATATAAATTCAAGTTTCTTTTAAAGGAATCAACATCACGAATAATTTTTGCCCTTTTAACTTTCCCAAATTTTGGTGGTATCCTGTAAACAATGGCTTCATAGTCCTCGGTTGTCACTGCTCTATTCTGTGTAGCAAAGACGTCATTAACTCTCTGTTTAAGTTCCCCAAGAGAGGGAAGCGAAACATCTCCAGTAATAGGATCTTCATTTGTTACTTCCAACCCACCCCTGACAAAATTAATTTTATTTTGATTAGTAGCATTTTCACTAAAAATAAATATCGGGCTAGCCACATTAGTAACTGATTTTGTAGCTACATTGGCGTTTGAAGAAGAATTAGTTCTGAAAGTAATTCTCAAAGCAGTATTTGCTGGCGCGACTCCAAATTTATCAGTTTCTAATAATTTGGACGGGTCAAATGAAGATTCGGTCTCGTAATCTCTACCATGCATTTTTAACACTACATTAGAGGGGTGAGTTATATTATCTGTTTTTAAAGAAGATTCGGAGCCATATCCAAATTTCAAAGAAGTTTGGCCGGCGCGGCTCGAAACGGTGAATCGGCGCGGAACAGAGGCAGCAACAATGATACTAGGTACATTATCTCTCGTATCTGGATCCTTGTTAATTACTGTTCTAAAAATTGTGTCCTGTGAAAGATAGTCGACTTCAAAATATTCATGACCCTCGGTATCGGTTACTGAAACTATTTCTGTTATGTTTGGATCCGCCAATGATACAGTTAAAAATCTTTTAAAATCTCCAACATTAATAGTTTCTTGTTTCATTTCACCAGACACAATTCTTCCATAAGATTTAACAGCAAAAGCAGTTGGGACGCCAGTGGTTGTATCGCTTGTGGCAACAACTACCTCATTATCAGAATTGGCGAAATCGACGTTATCAAGCAAAGTGAAAACCTGGCCAGATTTAGAAGTAAATTTAGTGTCCTTTACTAAAATAGGTAAATAATTTATGTCTGGGCCAGTACCATTCGGGTCCGTTGGAACCAGAACATAAAGCGTAACCAGACCAAAAGAATTTGATCTAAGCATTTCTCTATAGCCAGCCTGTTCCCCTAGACGTACTACATTATTATATTCTACTGCTGTATCCAAGAAAGACTCATTTACCTGGTAATCTAAATAAAACGAAAGAACATCCCCAACATACGCCACAGTATCAAGCATCATTGAACCAAAGCTGGCTTCAGAAAAATCTTTAAAAACACTTGGATAATATCTTTTTGTATATTCTACCAAGCCCTCTTTAATCGTTTTAAAATCGCGATTTGTGTATCTAATAAGTTTTTTGCTATCTTTAGCCATTATTTATATTTCCTATTAATTCTATGCTGGGCCGTTCAATATCAAAGTTGAATTCGAATTCAAACTCGGAATATTATATTCAATTATAATTGATAACATATTAGGATTACTACGATTCTCTCTAGCCGGTTTAAATTTTACATTCTTAATTTTTACAAATGGCATATATTTTCCAACTTGAGAAAATATTCTACTTTTTATTTCCGACGCCAATCCTTTTTCTGGCTCGAAAAGAAAATGTCTCAAACCAACCCCAAAATCAGGCAACATAACGCGTTCGCCAGGAGAAGTTAACATCAAATTTTTTAAATTTTGTTTTACTTCATTCTTGTATAAAGTTACTAAAGAATAAGCACCACTTTTACTATCACGAGCAAGCGGCAATTGGGGTCCGATTCCATTCATATTAAAAATTCCTACAATCTATTAACATAAATAGTAACGCAAAATGAAACTTATAATTGTTCATCACAATCTTCTTCCTCACTAAGTTGACCATCATCATGTTGTTTTTCTTCGTACATATCTAAAAACAATAAAGCAAGATAAATCATGCCAGGAATAGTACTGGGTGGACCTCCCATCGGGGATAAGCCACCAAAAAATGGTATTGTTGAGGGAACCAAAGAAGCCCACAACGATGGGAGAGCGTAGGGAGAGCTAAAAGCTGCATCAGTAATCTCTTTAGCTTGTTTTAAGGTTTCATTTAGATCGCCCTTGAGGCCTATCGACTTCGGATCATTGGGATCACCATTAAGAAGAATATCAACTGATCTCACCTCAAGGCCTGCATCTTGCCACTCACTATATTTATCTTGTACATCAGCTAGCGCATTTAAGAAGTCTTGTGAAATCTCTACATCACCTTGCTGTTGCGCAATTTGTTCACCGGTCTCTGGGTCGACTTCAACGCTAGCATCATTTGGAAACTCCCAGCCCTTGATAGGACCATCAAGATTTAAAGTAGTATTCCCATAAGCAGCTGCTCTATCAGTTGGACTAATTAATTTCCACTGAATCTTGGCAGGGTCTGATGCAATTTGTGCGTTAACTTCTGCTTGGCTGACCGCAAATTCAGCAGATATTTTATCTTGTTCCGCAACAGTTATGGCAGCTCGAATACCCTGTTCTATTCCACTAATAATCGTAGCTGCAATGGTTGCAGCAAGATCGATAATTTTCTTTGATATTGAAATAGCAGGATCTATAAGCTCTACCAGCCCTTTCAATATCAACAAAGGTGTCATAAAAATTATCTTCAACAACATCTTTGTTGTGTCAGGTGAGTTGCCTCTTGTCCCGAGAGAACCTCGCATCAGTGAGGCCTCAAGCATACTTTCCCCAACAGTAGAATCATATACAAAATTATCAGATTCGAATAATGATTGAATTGTGGTAAGAATAGCTTCTTTTGTTTCGTCTAAAACGTCTGTCGGTTCAGGAATAAACTTAGATAAGCCATCACCAGAATATAGGAAAGCCAAAGACATATATCTATGCATTGGAAATAAATGTTCAAACATCAATCTAAATTCTGGTGTTTGTTTTAATTCAGCAAGCAAATCTTTGGCAATTCTCTTATAAAAGAATTGGGCTGGATTATTGATTACTCCTTTTATTGTATCTGCATATGCATCTGATTGTAGGTCTGAAACGCTAGTATTAGAGCCAATATACATGGGATCTGAGGCTAAATATCCCAACTCGTCATATGAGAAAAAATTACCAGGACGATTTTGACTTACGCCAGAGAAACCACCTATTGAAAAACCATGAGGATTATGATGAAAATCAAGATGTCTTTCAACTTCAACAATAGGTATTTGCAATTCTGGTGCTAAATTAATAGCATCAGTTGTTTCTTTTACTATCGAAGGCCAGTTTTGACCCTCGTGAGACTTAGATAATTCTTCTAATTGTTTAACATACCATAATTTTGCTTCGGGGCCGCCGGCTGCAGCGCCCCAGACAGATGAAAGATTTACATCCGGATTCAAATATACCACTTCTCCGTCAGTTACAACAGCTTGTACAACATCCGGGCCCGGCGATGCAGTTGTAGATGGGTGAGTTTTATATGTTTTAGTCTGAGTAGTGGATACTTCTCTTCTAAAATTATAAATTGCTTTAGCTTTCTTGAGATTGTTGCTTCCGACCAATTCTTTTATTTTATCACCAATATCAATAGAATAGTCCTTTCTGGAATAAACCATGCGAATTCCAAATTTTATTTCCTTGAAAAATGGTTTGATACCATATTGTTCATATATCATCTTATATTCTGGAACATCCATGATTTTTTTCAAGAACACATGAGTATAAAAATATGACCAAACATCCAAAGGCACATAATCATAAATTTTACATCCAAATACATTGTTCTCATTCCTATAGTAACCCAAGAATGGTAAAGGTAAGTCTTTTAACATAGTATGGGATGTTGCTTGCGGGGTGTCTTCACATGGCTCGCCGGATGGAGTTTCTGCAAAAATATAATCTTTGGCCACCAATCCCTCTAAATCGCTTGTTTGTGTATCAACAATTTTTACGTAAGGCTGAAATGTGATATTGCCTAATTTAGAATTAATTTCGTTTGTAAACAACATCTCATAACAATTTTGGTTGTGTTTTGAAACTTCGTTTATTCTTTCCGCCGAATTATAATAATCACTTGCATAATCTATATATTCTTTTGTTGGAACGTTGGGGTTATATGGATCATATATTTCCCACTTATTTGGCCATGTAACAGCATGTAATTCCCCATTTTCATGAAAAGTCATAGGCAGGGAATGAAGATGTAATTTTTGTTGTACATCTGATTTACTCATACCAAACAAATCAATTCCGCTGTTAGCCACCCAAAGACCGGTATATATATCATTTTCCATCTTCTGGGGAGAAGTAAAGCGACCGGGTACCAAATTCATATCCCAACCATAATTCATAGTATAAATATTATTTGTAAACTTGGCGTCAACAACGTATTCATGGCCCGCTTCTTTCATGAATTTATATAATATTTTCTCATCTGAATCCCAGTGTTCTTTTTCGTCAGAAGATAGTGTTATATCTAAATCCAAATCCGTACTAAGTGGGCTGCTATTGAGAAACAATGATTTAATAGTCGCAGAGATATCTTCACTTTCTTTTTTTATAAGATATTCAATCGAGCTAGCCTGACTTGCTAACATATAAGATTCATAATCTTCTAAATTTTCCAATTTTTTAACAATATCATTAGAATATTCCGTAAATTTTTCAAAATTTGTTATATCTTGCTTAATGTTTGCCACAACAACCTTTACCATGGCACGATCTTTAAAAATATCGCCAATATCAAAACTATCCCAACTAATAACGCTGGCCAGGCACATTTCCAATGTATATACTTTTATCAATAGAAGTATGCAACCCCCGATTAAAGAATCTTTAACTGCATTATGGCCCTCTGGCGCTTTATCATATACGTCGCGACAGACTGAATTTTCATAAAAGTCCATTATCTTTGGTTTAACTTTTTCCAAGTCAAAGAAATCTGTTTCTGTTTTTTTATCCGGACTTGTAATATAGTTAAATGTCTGCTGGCATTTTGAATTAAGATCTTGGCTGACCAGTGGACTTTTAAGTATTTTTTTCCATAATTTTCTTAAAAACTTTCTATAATGCAATCTCGAATTTTTCAGTTTAACAAACATTTGGTTTGAATATGCGAATTGCAGAGACGCGTACCCTGTGTCAGAAAGATTTCTTGAAACATGTCTCAAAACTTCTTCTTTTGTCACGTCAGAAGATGTTGTATCCTCCTCATTGGGATATTTTTCTAAAAGTTTTTTTAATTTATGTGTCAAAAGTCGACCAAATATCACAGCCTTTGAATTATGCTCCACCGTGTTAACAATTTTATTAGCTGATAACAAATCTGAAATATCGTTTGAAGAATTTAATCCTATATCAGACAACAAATTTTGAATATCGGGAGCATAGCCAGTTTGAAAATTAAAATTATAAATTCCATCTGAGACCCAAGAATCTGACTCTATAGCCCCGTTATATGTCGGAGGGTGATCAGGGGAAATTTTACCTTTAATCAGCTTCGAAACATCCTTTAGGCCGTTCTTTTGAATTTCGTTTGTGTTCTCTAGGGGCGCCAACATATTTTGATATAATAAAATGTTGTTTAAACTAACAGATTGTATACCATCGAGAGCTGTCGCGATTGCTTGACTACTTGAATTTTTAAACAAATTAAGTACTTCTTCTACTTGTCTCCGAGCATTCTGATCAGAAGATATGATTTCAGTAAAAGGAAGATCATATTTTAAATAATTTGGATTAAAGTTTGAATAAGTTCCGCCGGGGGCCATCATGATGGCGGTTGTTTCTATCGACCCAGCTATATTAGAAGAAATCTTTCTATCAAAAAGTTCCGGGAATATAGAACTATCTACTAAACTATCATATAGTTCTATATTTACTTTTCTGCCCTCTAGGCTGGTTGCATGAGCCAAGCCTTTTGCATCTTGCTCCCATGGGTTGTCAGGATCCCTAACATATTTTTTGAACACTGCAAATACCGGGGCATAGCCTAAAAAATTACCCAAATCATCATCAAATTCAACCGATGTGGTTCTAGTTTCATATCTTATGGCGCCGGCGTCGACAAGTATATCCATCAAGGCTAGTGGCCAGGTGCCGAGTTTAACGGTGGGGAGGACGTTGTTGCGTGCGATTTTTTTATCTGACCAGCCTAGGGCTTGCATGAAGACGAGCAGTGCCAACGACCAGTCCTCGTAGCCAGGAGCAACCCACGAATCGAGATCTTCTGCAATGATTGATACTGCCAGTTCTTCATCTAATATTGTTACATCAAGATAAACATTTGTTAGTTCTTTAAACTTATAAGTACTTTTTTGACAAATCACACCTTCTATGGCATCTGAACTAGCAAATTTAGGGTACATAGCCCTCAATCTTCTTCTTGTCAAGCCTGTAGCTTCGCCAAAAGTTAAGTTCATAAAAGCTTCAATAATATCGTTCGGAATTACTTGTGAATCGGCATCAGCTAAATTTGCCAAATAATTTATGCCCGGGCTTAAATTAGTTGATAAAGAGCCTGGCTTTACGTTCCAGGAACAAACAGCATCTTCGCCGGTACAATTGAAGACAGTTGTTGGTTCTTTTACCCCAGTAAACATCCTTAGCATGTGTCTCCACGTGGGCCTTAGCTCGTGTATATCTCGTAATTTTCTATCCAAGGGGTAATATATCACCATATCACCGTGGGCGTCGGGGATGTGCGAGAACGGCCTGGTGGCCGCCAAGTTCATATTTGATTCAGCTCCTGCATCTCCCGGAGATGGATCCGGCCAGAGCACGCTATAATCTATGCCAAAGGGTGCATAGCCACCGTAACGTTCGGAAGCGACTTGATGTTCTTCATCCAAAAGGAAGCCTCGGTTGGATCCGGTCCAAAGTAAAAACAGATTTGCTGTAAAAAATAACTTCTCTATATTCATCGGCATCGGCATCTTATTGACGCGCACTTTAATTTCAGCACCAATCTGATTCACTAAAGTTTCATAATCTGCCTCTGCAATATCAAGTTGTGCATCCGAATTTTCATAATCTATTCTTGTAACAGTTGTCAAGGCTTGCATTTCCGAAATTCTTGGTACCATTTCCTCTTCTGCAATCCTAATACGTTCATTCTTTTCACGAGCTTGCTGGCGGCGCTTGAAGGCGGGGTCGACCTCCGCTCGAAAATCATTCCAACCTCCCTCTATTACGGCCCAAAAATCAGCTATTAAGCCAAGCAAAGGAGCAGGGTAAAAATAAGCCAGTATAGCCTGGGCGACGACGAGGACGACTTCGCCTACAGTATCTAACTCTTCGGCAATTTGGTCTAAAAGAGTTTGATCGTTATCAATAAAGGCTTGCATCTGTTGTTCTAATAATTCCGTAGCTCTTTTCCATTCCTGCCATGTGTTATATAATGTTTCGGTGTCATTGCCAAGAACAGTAAGATCTGTTGTATCCTTTTCAAAATCGCTGAGGCCAAGATCAACAGCTATCTTTCTAATTTCCACCTTAACGTCATTAGGAAAAAAGTTGTTCATCAGCTCTTTAAATTGAAAACCGCTACCAGGATCGAAATCATTAAATACCAACGGTTCAAACATCCTATGATCGCGCAAGTCGGGTTTGCCTTTTGGACCGTTGGCGTTGCCAACTGAAAAACTTTCAAATTCCTCTTTTAGATCTGCCTCCCGAGGGAGGTAATGACGAGTAGCACTGTAACACATGTGATAATCATTCTCAGCTGTTTTATAACCACCACTGCCGTCTTGGTCCCCTCCGCCAATATAAGCCAAGGCCAAAGCGTGATATGGCTCTTCTTGAACTTGATCAGTTATAGCTTGGGCTGCGGCCTCCATCTCACCTGGATCCGCAGCTGCCATTACAGCGCGTGGAGGTAGCGAAAAGAATTTAAGTGATTGTAAATCCTCAAGTAAACTATATTTTATATAAGTTAATATTTCATCTGTCAACCATGCCATACTATCTTTGATGGCCGGCGGTAAAATAAACAGCCCTTGGGGGCCGCACTTATCTGATAAAATACCGTCTAGCGGATTCGAATTTGGAAAAAGCCAGCCAGAAAGTGCAAGTATTTTATTTTTTAAATCCTCCAGTTCTTTTTTAATTTGTTTATCACACTCTTCTTTTGTTAGGCCGGCCATTTGAAGTTCTGCACACCGAGCATCGTAATTATATGAAACACCGCAAGCATCTGCAACTGAAGGTAGGGTTGTTCCAATTGCATCACATATATCTAAGTTAATATGTTCGCCTATTGTTCTAAATAAAGTGCGTATTTCTGCGCTACTTTCAATGCCATTTTCATACATTTCTGGATTGTTTAATTTGGTTGCTTCTAGACAATCTTTTAATGTTGAATTAGAGGCATTGCCTTTCAGTAGAGCACAAATTTGGCTTGGGGAGAGATTATTATTACTTAAAATATCTTTAGCCCAGTCACCCACATCAGAAAGTGGCAAATCTCCCACAGTGCCAATAGAACCTAAGGCATTTTGTAGTTCGTCGAAAGGTATTGGAACGCTTGTCAGATTGTTTGAATTCCCGGTGCGGCCAAGATCTGTATCTTCCTCGAAGCACGCGCTAATCAATTCTTCTAACAAAAGACCCAATATCTGGCCTAGCATAGAAGCAATCATGCCAAGTAGGGCACTAAGTAGCTGATCGCCAAAATCGCCTATCATATCTTCTGTCGCAAGACTATCAGGCAAAGCTATTTTTGGAATACTGAGTGACGGAGGTCTTAATTGCTTTATAAAACCCCCGGGATCTGATAAAAATCCACCTGGCATTTCTAATAAGGGGCCTACGATGCCCTCACATAAAGCATGCAGGCCGATGCGACTTTTTAAATATTGTACAAATTTACCAGCATTTTGTACTTTTCCGTATGGACTATTATCGTAGCTATCTTCTGTTTCAGAAAATATTCTGTTATCGGAATTAGATTGATATTGCACCTGGCTTGGTTCTAGATAACCGTCCTTCACTAAAAGTGCATTTGTTTCTTCCTCTGTGAAACCTAGTTCTAGGAAATTTCTTGTGGCCGCATTGATATCAATTTCTGCATATGGTTTTGACCCTCCGGTAGCTGCGTCGGTAAAAGTCCCAGGTGTTAAATCAATCGAAACGCCACTTTGCTCCATCTCACGAACACTGTTTGCCGCATCGAGATCGTCGTCTCTTGAAAAAAGAGCTGCAGCAATAGGAGCACCATCAAAATTGATATCCGCTCTTTCCCCATCTTCATTTACCGTTGTATTGGTTAGCTTTAACTCTACAATAGCTTCGCCAAGTTCAACTTCTAGTTCGGGAAAAGCTTCAATGATTGTATTTGTAAATTCTTGTATTCCCGCATCTTCAATTAATTTTGTTATGGCAGCCTCGCATAAAGCCTCTGCTGTCAAGGGTATGCCAAGTCGACTTTGTATACAAGCCATCAATAATGATAATAAAGCTTGTGGATCTAAATTGTGCAATAAACCAGTGTAAAGAAGCTTAAGATTTTGTTCACCAGCGCTTTTTGAAACACCTTTTACAACTTTCGAAGTACCCAAAAGACCCTTTTTAGATAAAGAAGAGTCTGCTGAAGAGGTGTCTTTTTGTTTTGCCTTTCTCCAAGCCTCTGCACACTTGGGGTTTTTAAGAATCTTTTGTTGTTCATTATTTTCCTTAGCAGTTAAAGGTTCGCCGCTTTTTTCCCTTTCTAGGAATCCCTCGATAAGTTCAACGCAATCATAATCTCCTGCCTCTTCCTCTCGTCTCTTATCTCTTGTTAGTTGTATTAAAAATGGAGGTGCCGAAAAATTTTGTAAAAATTTCATCCATTCATTTAGCTTAACATCACTGCTGGCTAACTCATTAAAACCAATAATGCTCTTTTGGGCCATAAGGTAATGAAGAGTCCTTGTGCCCTGTGTACCTATAAATTTACTTCTTAACCAATTTAGGCCATTTCTAAGATCGATGCCGCTTCTTTTTGATTCTTTGGCGCCGGAAGCTTCTTCTTTTGTAAGCCAGGGGTCAAGCTCATATAAACTAATATTATCTATATTAGACAAATATTTGTTATCTGGCGAAAATAATATATAAGAAATAGTTTCACGAACATTTCCACCAATAACATTATTATCTTTAAGGCCTATTTGAATTATATGGTCGTCATCGGTATTTGTGCCCTGGGCTGCAGCGCGGGATATGACATCACTATTCGTGACTAGCGCGTCTGCTTGGCGTTCTAAGAATTCGTCTATTATGTCCGGAAATTCCTTTAAAGCCTCTATTTGCTGTTCTACATCAAAATCAATATTGTTTGGATTTTTTATTTTTCCACCAGATTGTCTAAATTCTTCTACTTTAGATTTTATCTGCTCAAATGATTCCACCAAATCATCAACTTGACCTCTTAAGTCCTTTAATTTTATAAAGAAAGCATAGTCTCGTCCCTTAGCGAATGGGGCATCGTCTTCGTGATTCGGATCAAATTCTGATCCGTATTTTAGATCAGAAGAAGGAAGTCCATCAATATAATTTGCAGAGATCGCAAATAATATTTTTTGATTTTTAGGGTTAGAGGAATTTGTTGTAACGTGTTCCGAAACGTTTACAAAATATCTATTTTTTAACAATGTTCTTATTAAGACATTATGATTAGAAGAACTGATATCCTTATTCAAATATCGCAATAATGTTTCGAAAGCTTCTGTTTTTATTGATCCTGCAGATACTGCCGCTTCTTCTGATTTCGCAGTCTCTTGAGATTCTTCCGCATCTCCCTCAACCCCCAACTCTTCTGCTGTTTTTCTTTTCCCATCTTCGGCAATAAAATAGTACAAACCTTCAGAGTATCTAAAAGTTGGATTTTGTTCAATAGTACTTGCATCAATTATTAAAAGATCTTCCGGAATATTTTTTCTGTTATGCTTATTAAAATTATAATATGCTAATCTAACATCATATTTCTCAAGTTTCTTCCAATTTAAATTAGAATCCGGAGCTATTAATTTGGCGCCCTCAAGCAAACCAGATTCTGCGTCGGAAGCCTCTTTCTTAGTTAAATTATTTGATATTAAAATATCTGGCGCGCTATCTGTTTTTTCAAAATAATGAGGACGAGCGTATAATACTTTTGTTTCATCTGCTGTCCACGAATTAATTTTTTCTGTCGGAACGTCATTTGAAGTAAACACGAAGCCATACCAGATTCCAGTAAGACTATTCACAATTTCTATAACTTCTACTTCGACCTCTGGAGGCAATTCAATGCCGTCGCAATCTTCCTTTTCAGGGTTAACTAATTTGCCCTCATTGTTTATCAATAAGAAATTTTCATCGTCCCATCCAAGTTCCAATTTGGGATTATTTTCGCTGGGTGAATACCTAACTGGCAAAAACGGACTAGAACGCTTTTTTGATTTGTTCGGCTTATTTAAATTTTTAATAATATGGCTAGCCATAATTTATATACCTTAATATAACTAATTAGTCTTGTTGGATGTACTGTTTATATATGATGGCCCGTGTTCCATCAAGAAGTTCTTTTTAAAGCCAGCATAATTATTTAAGCTTTTTAAAACCGATAATTCTGTACCAGACATCGTCTTAATGGCATTTTTGATTGCTTCCGGTGGAAGATCTGCAGAGGGCGTTGTGTTGATTGCAAAAAACGGTGAAAAATGCTGATGTGTGGCGATTGCACGATTGTATGCTTGTTGATGTCGAATGTAACTATGAAAAAACTTAGTTAATTGTTTAAGATGATCGCTCATTTTTTCTAAAGCGTCGACAAGATTATCACCTTTTACCATAGGTTGCAACTCGTCCTCATCATTATTCGCCATCAGCCAAATACCATTCCAACTATGGATATCACCACCTTGCGAATTTTTTGTGTCTGTGTTGGTTATCAATCTTAAACTTTCCCGGCCGACGAGGCGGACATGATCTGCTTTTACAATAATACCCGACTTGCCTTCGGATTTATCATAATTTTCCTCCTTTCCAATTGCAAAATTAGTATCTGTATCGGTTTTTTGTGATATGTATATCATGGCCGCATCTACAAAAAAATTAGGATTAGTATATACCAGCTCACCATCTTCATTGGACTGTTTTGGCTCAGAACCCCCCATCCCGGCCGTCAGAAGTATCGAATCACACTGAGTATGTGCTTTCCCACCATAGCCGCTCGCGTGATGGCCAGTGGTATCGGGCCCGCAAATTATAAATGCATTGCCACTCCTTGTTTCTTTTTGGCTGGGAGTTGCAAGCCTATTAATTTCAGCTTGTGGATTCGAAGTACCAAAAGCCCCATGGACAAAAAGTTCTGCGCGTTGTTTTCGATCGAGAGCTTCAATATCCGATCGAAAAGCATCAGATACACCGCTTAAATCATACGCTTTTTTCGTTATAGTGGAAGTTCCGCCAGGCGTAAGAAAAGTCTCTCCGGAGCTGAAGCTAAAATCATCCATTTTTACTACGCCAGCGTCACTAAATTTAGTAGTGGGCGTTGAAAGCAAGTCTGATTCTAATTTTGTATCTAAATCATAATAGTCATATTTCGCGCCGACTGGCGACGGCATAGTGCCATCGTTAAAAGGATCTGCTGTCGACCGGGCTTCGCCATTTACAGTAGCACCGGGATTTTCGCCCAAAGCTTGTTGATAGTTCTCCTGTGCCTCTTTATAATCTGATGTTGATTCTGCAACTGTTTCAGTAGTGGAACCATCAGATTTAGTTTCGATGACGTACGTTGTATAATAAGTTGTAAGCCCATTATTAGTTGGTACTGTTTTATTTGTTGTTACAATATTTTTTGACAATGTACTATCCTACTGGTTTATACCTTTTGCTTCCGCTATTTTTTTAATATGATCCCAAGGAACAAGGGGCGGTCCGGACCAAAATTGAAAATAACTATGATTATCAAAAGTATTGACAGGCCACGAAATATTTCTCACCCTCCCAACAACATTGTCAATGCCATATTTATCAGCTATAAATCTTTTCTCAGCGTTTGTCCAGACACCACCATTTTGTTTTCGTTTCAGAAATTGACTATTCCCCCATTTCGCACCGGATTTTTCGCAAAACACAATTGCCCATAATGTTGGATTGGCGTCTGGTGGCACAATATAATTTCCTTTGCACTGGCCAGCCAATTTCTGGTTTACTAAATATTTTTCTAATTCTGCTGCAGCTGGAGTTTCTGCAGTTGGGATTCCCTGGGCGGAGTTACCATTTAAATTCTCCATTTTTCTTCGCCAACCAAGAGACTGTAAATTGCCATGCGTTACCTCGCCGTGAACATCTACTCCAGGAAGATAATTTGGAACGCGGTCATACATATTTTTAGCGTTAAATTCGGCGCCGAGCTTAAAAACTCCCATAAAAGTTAAAAATTCATCATCACCTATCCCGGGAGTCCAGGCGCCAGTAAAAACACTATGACTCATAATAGATCTAGTGTACGGCGCGATGAAGGGATCGATATTGATTGATAATCCGTATGAAGATACAAACGTGCCAGACTCAGCATAACCATTTTTTATGCCACTTGCAATTTTAAAAGGTATATAATTTGATGCCTCACAGGCCGCGGCGTACGCTTCTTTAAAAATAGGTGCAACGCATGACCATACTGGTGGACTTGTTTCTTCTCTGACAACTCCCCTGCCACGTCGTACTTTATATTTGAAGGTGGCAGTTTTAAAATCTGGAACCTTTGTTTTCATATCTACTTTTTTAGAAGAAGTTTTGCCATATACGCTGGTTTGGCCCTCAAAAGTAAAATCATCTTTTTTGGGATAATAAGGAATCCACTCACTTAATATATCAAATTTTTTAACTACCTGAACACGAGAGCCCTCGCAGTTGAAAAGACTAGGCTCTAGAAGTTCAACGCCGGCGCTACTGAATTCACCCAAGGGTGTTGGTTTGGATCTGCACTTTTCAGGTAAAGAACAATCGGGATTTGCTGATTTTTGTTTGCCTTTTAATCTCTTAATTATATCTTCTACTGCATTTTGGCGGCCCACAAGATCGGAGGCGCTTGAAATAGTTCCTAAAGTACCTACAGTTTGAGCTGAATTGAAAAAGCCAGGTTTAAAAATTTGTAATTTTGCTAATTCAGCTTTAGCTGGCTCAAGGTTGGCTTTTATTGTTTTTAATAAATCTTCATATTCTTTAAGACGCGTGTCAATAAGAACTTTATCCTTGCCGGCCTCAACTAAAATTACATGTCCTTCTTTCAATTGTTCTAATTTTGGAATTTCTATTTTAGCATGCAAATAATTATTATAAAGCCTGTGAAACATAGATTCTTCACCATATTTTAATATATAAGAATTTGAACCAATATCTGTACAATAAACTTTATATTTGGATATCTTGCATAAACTATTTAATCCCCCGGTAGCGAGAGCGAACAACATTTCTTCGAATTTGGCCGCCTTCTTTTTATATTGTTCTATTTTTATATTATAATTGCTAGCTGCTGCAGATTTTTGTTTAGCTGAAATATTTTGAGCATGATTGGGAACATAATCCATTCCCACTTTTGGAATAGTATCAGATTTATGAGGCGCATTTATTTTATTTATCATACTAAAAGTATAATCAAGTCTTTTTTTGCCGCCGACGTAACAGGATATAGAGGTATTATTATTTATATTATTATTGACCCAAAAATCGAATTTCTTTTCGGCACCAGAGCCCCCTTGCTTGAAATTTTTAACAAACTCTGTTTCTCTCCCTAAGAGGTCAAAAAAGTGTTTGGAGCCCGGGCCGCCACCGAAATCTAATGGAATAAAAGATGCTGCATCATCGACAATATAATTAAATTCTAAATCTTTTTTTGCACTTGGTTCTATAAACAATTTATAAAGAACGTATGACGGTATATTGCGCAATACTTCTGCTTCTGGTTCAGATATATTACTATAATCAAAAAATGAATATCTGTCCACCTCATCAAAACCATTCGGAACAAAATCTATCCTGTTGAGGGGAATATCATAAACCAAAGGCAACGATCCGGCAAGAGAGAGCGCGCCAGCCCCTTCTGCCAAAATCGAAACATATTCAATATTTTCTGCTATATTTTTATATATATATTGTTGTAATACTTCAATAATCTCGTTGTGAAATATATTTAAATCTCCACTATCAACAAACGTCTTGATAACTCTTTCTTTTTCTATAAATCCTGATATTTTATTATCAGATATACTGTCTAGATAATCTTTAATCACTGGAATTGCTTTTCTATTCGCGACGGACTCCATATTTGTCCTAATCAAATCAATTTTTGTAGTTTCGCCCCGGGGAACTGTTGAACATTTTGTGTAATTTTTTATTCTTTTTACATCTCCTAGTTTTGTTCCAAACCCCCTTGAATACAGCATTTCCGGTATGACAAGAACAAAATTACGACCATCACGTATTAGGTCTTTTAAATTTGCTGCTACTTTCATTCTTAAATCATTATTAGCTATCTTCGCACTACTTTTAGCCTCTGCTACTGTTGTTTCTGGACCGTTGATCCAGGGGAAACCAAAGCCGGCAATATCATGAAAATAATATTTTATTTCGATCGGAGACGTTATGTCCAGTGTTTTTGAAGCATAAATAATTGTTTCGCGCCCAGGACCAGGTGGACGATCAACAAGATCATTGGCGCCATTGCCATTTAAATGGCCAACCCAAACAAAAGCATTTTTTGAATCTGGTGTTGGGCCGGCAATACTATGCTTAAAAGAGATACCAGCATGTTTCAAACACTCATCAAAATGTGATTTTGTTTGCTCAAAGCCGTCACCATACATACCAGTTTTAATCTTTCCCTTTACTTTTCGAATAGGGGGCCCCGTCAACTTAAATTTATGTGAAGTTGAGCCGGCATATAAATTTTCTACTTCCGATGGTGCGCACACTTTAGGAAGCGTACATGTATCATCAAATGCTTTTGAAGCTGATTTGGCTTCTTCTATTTTGGCTATAAAATTCGTATCATGTAAGCCAATAAGTATACCAGTTTTAGAAGTCGGGGCTGAAAGATCAACCCAGACCAGGGCGCCCTCTGTGATCTTTGCCATGGCAGAATCATGTTCTATTTGTTTTGAAGCAACAAACTCTGGAAACAAAGAAATACCAAATTCATCTTCTATACCTGATGGCCATGGCATCTGGTGAATATTGGGAACTTTTGCTATCACTCTTACTGGTCCAGGCTTTAATCTTAGGCGCGCCGAGTTATCTAACAGGGAAAGAGCCTCAGGTGCCTTAAGCAGGCTTTTTGTAATAATATTTGGTGAGTGGGTTTTTGCTTGTGGGCCAGATAAAACTTTAAGAACTACTGCTAAGTGAGGACCAGTACCGGTACTAGACAATAGATCGTATTCATATTTATCTTTAAAAAGCCTAGCAACTAAATCAGTTATTGGGACGTCACTATTGTAAGCTTCAGTGTAAGCAAAATCGCTAAGAGGGTTAAACTCGTGGCCACTGAATCCCTCATGTACTTTCCATGGTTTTGTTCCCACTTATTTAATCCTTAATTATCTTCGTTAATTAAATCATATATTTCAGATTTATCAACTGAAGATAAGCTGCTATCGACATTTTCTTTTTTAGCCAATAAAGAGGCTAATTTTACCAGTTGTTCATTTGATCTCTGTAAGGTTTCTAGATATTTTGCTGCTACGGGCCCAGAATATTGATGTTTTGCTGTATCTTCCTTTAGAACTTTCATCAAGTCAATAAGTAAAGTCGAAGCAATTGCCCTATCGTCTCTGATATTGGCAATTGCCTCCTCAACATATTCTTGTGATTCTAAACGTTTCCTTTTACCCATTCGCTTTTAAAATTCCTATATCTTTTTCTAATACGATTCAAATTATTAACAATTTGTTTTGTATTCATGCCAGTTATTTCTCGCATGTATAGATAAATAGCTTTTTTATTAAAAATTTCAATTTCGTCCACACTTTCAAAAAGAATTTTTATTGCGTCTAATACTTTTTTTTCACTTTCTTTGAGTTTTAATTTTTGCCAACTTTCCATTTCTTTCCACAAGTGTAACCAAAATTCTGCTTGTTCTCTGTTTTGTTCGTATTCATTGTGTACTATTAATTCTTTTCTTGTCGAGTCTGCTCCCAAGTTTTCATACTGAACATCTCTCTTTAATTTTTTAGAATTTTGCTTTACTTGGTGAATAAACCAATTTTTAGTTATAACACTAAAATATGAAAAGGCTTTTGACTTTCTTTCTGGATCATATTTATCCAAAATTGTCATTAGCCAAATTTTACAGTCGTCTTTTAAATAATCTATATTGGGGAGATTATTAAATTTATAGGTATAAACAATTTTATCAACCAGCTCGTTGAAAGCTGGTGCCAGGAGTTCAACATAAAGAGTGGTTCGTACTGCTTTACTATCCGATAACGCGTAGTCTATTACTGCTTTCTCGTGTACTTTAGTAAAATATTCATTCTTGCGCCTCGGTCGTCTCTTCCTCTTCGGTTTCTTCATTATCATTGTCATATGTTTCTATTCCTGTTTCAACATCATAATATTTTTCTTGTAAATCCACTATATCGTTAATTACTCTTCTAGAGTGGCCAATTAAATCTTGCAATGTCTGATCTCCATAAAATGCCTCCATTTCATGTAATTGGTCTAAATGATCAGAAAAAGACTCAATCGATTCCAAATTATAAAGTAAATCTTCTCTTATGTCATCCATCTCGTTAAGATTTTTTATGATAAACCAAACAAAAAAGATATTAATAAGTGTGCTCAAATACAGTAAAAAAGGCACTAAACCAAATAGTACTATCAATAGTATCCCATTAAGTACTATACTTAACCCTAAAATATATTTATTCATTTAACATCCTCTTTTCTCTCCTTTAAGCGTCTTTTTTCTTCTTTCAAGTCTTCACGAAATTCTTCAATTGACCTTTTAACGATTTGTCCAGTTGAAATTTCACGCTCAACGTCCTCTATCAATCTAAAACTAGTGGGCAACTTAGTCAAAGAATCGTTTGTATCACAATATTCGCAATCTTTTAAAAGTTTAGAAATTGAATGGTGCGCAAAGAAAATAAATTCGCAACTTTCACACTTATAGCGATATTTGGGCACTATTCTTCTTCAAAAGGCTCAAGATTGGCATTACCATAATTAACAATTGGTGGGTTCATAACAAATAATTCTTTGTTTTCATTAATTTTGAATTCAAATCCTTTCAACACAGGAACAATATCTGATTGTTCCAATAAAGATTTCTGTAGGGCCATCATAAGGGCCCCGAGGGCTTCATCTGATAATTTAAGCATTTTTTAACTCCTTTGTCTGCTATATTTGCTTTAATATAAATTTTTCTAATAATTCAGCTGATTTTTTGATATTTAATTTATCCGTTTTAATTACCAAATCAGCGTCTTTTGGTACCTCAAAAGGATCTGAAATACCTGTAAAGTTTTTAATTTCTCCCAAAAGAGCTTTTTTATATAAACCTTTTATGTCTCGCTCAATGCATTCCTCGATCGAGCAATCGATAAAAATTGTTCTTGCTCCATGGATTTCTTTTAGTTCTTTGCGTATATTATCATAAGGATTTATAGTAGACATAATTATAACAACATTGTTTCTTGCCAATACTTTTCCAACAAATCCCAGTCTACGAATATTTGTGTTGCGATCTTCTTTTGAAAAAGTTAAATCGCTACATATGCCTTCTCGATATTCGTCTCCGTCAATTATTTCTACTTTTAAACCACGATTTTTTAATCTTTTTTCAACATCTCTTGCAATCGTTGTTTTGCCAGAACCTGATAAACCAGTCATTTGTATAAATAAACCAGAAGTTTTGCCCCAAAGAATCCTATTCCATATCTTTTCATGAAAATAATAAAAAATAAGCATAATAACGTGGTAAACAGCTGCAATGATCGAGGTGTCTTTTAAGGATCCAGTTATAATATAGGCTAGCGCCGAGAGTATTAAAAATCCACTAGTTTTCCAGCTAATGGCCTTACTAAAAGTTCTTTTTGTAGAATCAATCATTAAAAGTAATTTGTTATTTATCCTTATCTATAATACTAGATTTTTATTTATTTTTTAAATTTATAATTTTTTATTATTCATTTTTGTATGTTCCCCTGTTTGCATGTGGAAAAGGGAAATCTGGAACAGGCTTTTCTAAGAAATTACAAATCTTTTTCCAACCTTCGCCTTTTTCGAAACACACTTCCAACAAATCTGACCTATCTTTAAAATATTCTCGAACTTCCTGATTATGTTTATTATATCTTTCAACAAACTTCTCAGCTAAAGGAGCGTTAGGTTTTCCTAATTTTTCCCACATGTTGATATCGCTTCTTGCGACATCTTCAGGAGTCTCTCTCAACGTTAAAATAAATTTGCTATTGGGAAACCATATATCTAATTCCTTATATAAAAACAGCCATGGAGAATCTGCAAAAGCTTGATATTTGTTTGCTCTTTGTTTGACAACTGAATGATATTTTTTATAAGTTGATTTATCTTCCAACCAATAATCGAATCCTTTTAAGCCCCAGAAGCTATAAGTTGTTTGATAACCCAGTATCTTCATTGCTACTCCAACACTAGTTGTGCCGGTTTTAAACATACCTATACAAAAAACTTTACTCATTGTTTATCCATTTATTAAAAAGAGTATCATATTCTTCTTTAGATTTAACTCCTTTAGTGTGATTAGCTTTCCTAATTATATCAGCTTCATTATACCCCCTAGGGATAATCTCTGAGCGCATTTGAGGAAACTCATGATCTGATAACTGATATGCCGGCGCAGGTAATACAGTGAAATGTTGAATTGATGGGTCTTTATTGAGAATATCAACCTGTATATAACCATCGCTAGCGTATTTTATTTCTGGTAAATATTTTAAAAATGATTCTGCATATTGTTTGTTAACAGAGAAACAAGCATTTGAATATATGGGCCTAGGGATGAAGACTGGCCCGGGATTGCGAGAACGCCAAAGTTTGAATCGTTCATTTATCTTTCTCTTAAGATAACCAAAAACTGGTGGCCAATGAATTCTCCTACTTCTACGTTCATATCTTATCAATATTGGCTTATTTAAATCAATATTGTATTTTTTAAAATTTTTCAAATTAATAAATCTATCAAATGTAGTTTTGCAGTGCTCTGCAAATTTTACGTCGTCTTCACATATCAAAACATGTTTATAATTATTTTTAATAATATCCTTCATAAGATTAATAAATGAACACCAATTCCCAACTTGTTCAGGTATTACAATATTGTTTTCATGGTCGCAACTATTCTCGCCGCATCTAAAACATGGTGGAAATCGTTTAACACGACCAGATTTATACATCTCAATAACTTCTGATGAAGATTTATCAGATGCCGAAAAAAATTCGTAATCACTTATACCAACTCTAGAAAACTCTTCAATAATATGTTGCTTTCTATCTCTACATCGATCTAGGTTTATTACATATATATGATCAAAATAATCTAAACCAACTTCCTCTTTTATACTCATCTTAATATCCTTTTATAGTTTTTTGTTTTCAAATTTATACTCATCTTAATATCCTTTTATAGTTTTTTGTTTTCAAATTTATATCCAAAATATTTAATATAATATTTATATTCTTTCGCAATCAAATCTCTTGTTTCATCATCATAATAAGTTGAATAATGTCTCTTATCTAATCTAAATTGTGATTTCTTATGCGGAAAATTTCTAACTTGTGGAATTCCAAGTTTATCAGAAAAATTATTAAAATCATTTTGTAAATTTTCAAATTTCAAATAAACATTGGCAATAGGTTTGTTTTTGTTGAAATAATAGATTTTATTCATTTTTGGATTTTCCATAATAGCTTCTCTAAATCGCTTATTGACTCCCTCACGATTTTCAAAATTTTCTTGTAACCACAAAACTCTTTCTGTTCGAAGCCGAGGACAGCGCTGCGGAGGAGGAGCATACCAAAAACGAGAAATACACATATCCCAAGGATTTCTGATTATAGTAACTTTGCAATAATCATTCCATATTTTGTTTCCTATTGCTTTTTTGATTTCATCAGGTTTAGTGTGGCCACGTAAATTATTTTCAATAATGATACTAGGAACGATGCTATTTCTATTTTTATAAAATTCTCTAGCACATGCGTTACCATAAGAACCCTGTGGATCGTAAGAGCCACCTTGAGAGAATATATCATTTGCATCACAATTTTGTCCCAAAGCCACTTGTACACTAGTGCCCGCAACTTTCATTGGCTTTATAAAAATATATTTATATTTGTGTGAGATGATCATTTGTTATTGTTTCTCCTTTCGTTGTAAATTGCTTCTTTTAGTTTAGTTGTCGAATAGTCGTGGTTTCTTTCACAATAATATGTGGCTTTATTCAACTCGCCACCAGTATACTTGCTAATATTTTTATAATCGCTACCTAATATTCTAACATCATAAGGAATTTTGTTAAGCAATTCTAATAATTCTCTTTCAGTGTTGTATACTACAATCATATCAACATAGCGAATTGCTTCTAATATCTCTTTTCTATCTTCTAGGGACTGTACCGGCTTACACTTATGTGGTCTATCAATAGTTGGGTCTCCTTGCAGGGCAACAATGAGTTCCTCGCAAACGCTTTTTGCCTCTTTAAACATACGAATGTAGCCTGGATGCATCAGATCAAATGACCCGCAAATAATGCCTTTTTTATATTTATTGTTTTTTGGCATTAAAACAATTATGTATTGCCATTATTGGGTTAATTTTGACAGTCCAGCCAATATTTTTTAAATTCTCGATATTTGCTTTCGTGTGCTTGGGATCCCCCTTTCTTTCCGGTCCGTGCCAAAATTCAACATTGTTGTAACGCTGAACAATGTTTTTTATATCATTAACAGACAAAGCGGTACCGGAGCCAACGTCATAGACCTTGCCATTAAATTCTTTATTGTAATTCATACAAAACAAATTAATATCAACAATATCCTCAACATGAATAAAATCTCTACTTTGGGCGCCATCTCCATCTAAACGCAAAAGTTTTTTCTGTCTTATCATCTCCATCCAAGCGCTAATAATGGTAGAGTATGATCCGCCAAACTCTTGATCCTCCGAAAAGACATTAAAATATCTTAAACAAACAGTATCTAGATCATATAATTCTGAATATAATTTGCATTCCATTTCAGACATTAATTTGTGAAGACCATATGGGGATGTTGGCCCTTCGCCGTCGCCAGTCACGGCTGAAGAAGAAGAAAAAATAAACCTCTTCACTCCATGATTCTTTGACCATTCTAATAGTTTAGAGGTAGCCATAACATTGTGCCTAAGCGCATAGCTTGGGTGTTCTACGGAATATCCAACCCTTGGGAGAGCTGCAAGATGGAAAACATAATCAAACTGTTCGTTTGGTAAACAACAAAGAATATCTTCTCCTTCTTTTAAATCAACACCTTTTACTTCGTAATTAAGTTCAATTAATTTATTATATATTTTATTACCAATATATCCTTTGTGTCCTGTAACTAAACATTTCATCATTATTTATCCCCCTAAAATTTTATTACACGACAAAATTGTTGATGTTGTGGCATAACAGCTTGTGGATCAGCCTCTATAGATAAATTTGGAAAATTTGATTTATTAAACTGATTAAAAGAAAAATAATCATCGTGGCCGTGCCGTATCTTGCATCTCGCACTTTTATCCGCCATAATACTTTTGTTATTCCATTTAAAAAATCCACATGTACTCTTCTTTATTATTTTTTCCATATAGATAGAGCCCCACTCTTTACTAATTTCTGAAAAACAATAATTGCTAACCACTAGGTCTATTTTCTCAAACGTCCTATTTGATTCTTTAATATCTAAACATTCTACAAATTGAAGATTCGTAATTAAATCCCAATCAAGATTCGAATCAACTGTGGTTAAATATTTTTTTTGTAGTTCGGAAGCAGCATATAAATCTATCAAAGTATAAGAGTTTACTGTTATCCCGTAATGTTTGGCGACAATATGAAACAATAAACACTGACCACCATAACCTGCTCCAATCTCTACTACATTAATCTCATTTGTAATACCATGATTTATTAAATGATTAACCATAGCAAAAGCAGTCCACAAATATCCTAATGTTGTAGGAGAAAACAAATAATCCGATGAATTATTACTCTGTATCACTTCATGAAGCTGATTTTTAAAAAATGTTCGAGAAGTGTTGGTACATATATCATTTTTTCTAACTGCGTTCCAGTCTAACTTTTTTAATTCATCAAAGTATGCCGTTAAAAGTAATTCTATATAATTATAAGCTGCTTGGACTGATGTATGTTCTAATTCATATGTGTATTCTGGATTTACTTTAAAATTCTGGAAGATAGAATCATCTTCTATCGCTTTTTGACATACCGCTATATATCGATTATAGGAGGTATCTGATCCGGACAATATTTCTTTTTTACGTTTACTCATAAGTATTTCCCCATGTAATTTTTTCATTATTTCTCATTTTAAGGCTTCCAAATTTAAACTCATAAGGACGCCATTTTCCTTATCCATATGTGGTAAATAAGCCTGGCTATAATCATCTATGTTAGAGTGCGATGTTTCGCGCCAATCCCAGTTATAAACCTCTAAAAAACCTATCTTCAACAATGCGGAGGTTAGACTCTCTTTATTAAAAATCATATTATGGTAGTCATGTATTGTTCTTTGGCCTCCAGTCAAAAGCCCAAGCAATATTTCTATATTGGCATTTTCGTTATATACCTGCACAATACTATCAAAATCCGGCACTGATAATCTCAATCTCCCGCCTTTGCGCAACTTTCGAAACCAAACATGTAACACACCCATATACTCGGCGCGGCCAAAGTGCTCTAAAATATGACTAGCATAAATCAAATCACACGATGCATCTTTAATTGTTTTAAGAGTCTTTGCATTATCGACAACATCAATCGATGCGTTGTTAAATATATCTATATCTAGATTTGTCCATCCTGGTATATAACATTTTCCACACCCCAAATGAAGTTTCGTATCGGTCGGGTGCATATATTCCTCAATGTTGTTCATTAATCATTGTCCTCATAGATCTTATGTTCAAAAAATATAGTGCCTTTATCCCCCACAGAATTAAGGCCCGGGTCGGACCATATCTCTTTAAAAAATGAATACATCATGTGTGTTCCAATATCATTGTATGCCCCGTAGTTTATTCCTTTATTAGGGTAAAAATCTTTAAAAAGCAAAACAGCATTGTCATAATTCTTCTGGCCAAGAAATATAGACTTATCATCTTCTGATATCATTGATATGCAGTCGCCCATATCCGATCTTCGAAGGGTACCAGTCGAAGAACTTAATGGCGCGCCCCATGCCTGAGAGTATCGACATATGGCAGACTTGTGGTTCGAATTTACAAATTTTTCCACGTCTCCCTTTCTAATATTAATCAGATCTCCACAAACTAATATGCAGTCACCAGGAATTGATAATGCTGACTTAAAAGTACTGTAAATAGTTTCATTATCTGGAGTAAGAATAATAATATGTTTATGAAAAACACCAACATGTTTTATTAGGTCATGATTACTCTTATTGATGACTATCGACAACGAGACATCATTACATGCACATTTTTCTATCACACGATCAATTAGAATTTTTCCACCAAATACTTCTAGATGCCTATTTCTGGAATGCTTTGGTGGACCCGCTGCAAGGATCACTATATTTTTCATTATTCTTTTCCTTTTTTTATAAATTCACTTTGGGGGCTCCGACTGAATGTGTAATTAAACTCAACTCTTTTTGTGTTTTTTCATCAAAGCCCGGGCCGTTGCAACCCTTTAAAGATCCAAAATGAAGTAATTTGCCTTTGTTCACTCCGTCTTTGAAATATATGACACCATCCGTAATTGTGCCTAAAAACTTATTATCCTTTTTAAAGATACCGTCATTAACTTTATGATCCCTTAATGTTCTAGATGAATTTATCTCAAAACTCCATGGATCAGAATCTATAATATGTGCCAATTTTCTAAGCACACTCTTTTTCCATAAGCTAGCTCTAAGCGAAGCTCTATAATTGTACGCAGGTAAAAACTCTATTAATTCATATCCATCGTATTCAGATACTATTTGAGCGGGCATAGACTTAAAACGCCAGTGTTCCTTGGCACAAAGATCAATTTTCGAAATATTTGAATCCTCATTAATTAGGTTTATATGGGAGTTTAATATATTAAAGTTAATAGGTTTGGTAAAAAATTCATTTTCAACCATATGAATCAAATAATCTGAATCAACATTATCTAAAGTTCTCTTTAAATCATCACACCAATAATTCTTCCCCCTATCTTTTCCGAGGGATCGAAAAACAAAGTTTGGAGGAAGTTCATGATTAGGTTTAGAATAGCCATAAATTTCCACCTTTTTTTGAGGGCCCCAATACTTGTTAAATAAATGTGTAAAATATTTTAGACAATAAAGATATTTATCGCATGTTGTTATAATAACAGGGATATTTTCTACACTAAGCACTTTATAAATTCCTTGTCTCGTTGTTACTAATTAAAGATTTTATTAATTCAACGTCAATGACATCTTTTTCTTCGTTTCTGTTATTTTTCATAGCCAGTATAACATCTAAAGATGCAAACTTTAATCCTTGATAATAAAAATGATTTCGCGGATTGAAGATAATATCATCCTTCTTGTGGGTATAATATTTCATTTCCTCATTGTGGCATGAAACATCTAATAAACCCGTATTAATAAAATCCTCATGATAAAGAAAGTCTAGATCTCTGCAATCCCTTAAACCATATGCTGATAAAACAGCGCTGCTATCAACACACACGTTTTCTGGATCAACACCAGAACTTGAAATCCATCTAATTAAAATTTCGACAAATCTCTGAAAATTTGGCATTAAGTTTGGTTTGCAGTTGTTTAAAAAATGTATGCTGTTATCATTAAACACATGGCCGGCCGTCTTTAAAGTTTCTGAATATGTATCATTTATGTGCACAGAGTGGTTTCCTATACCATATAAGTCTCTTATCTCTTCTTTTAGGGCCCTACAATCATCAACATTCTCCGTCTCTATCAAGAATACACGAATGGGTGAAGGGTTTGTAAAACAGCAAGAAACTTTTGATCTTGCACCAGCAAAATTATTATGCCAATTACCCATCCATGGATTCCCACGTGACGCGTCCTCATCATATAAAAACCGAATAAAATTAAAAGCCCCCTGATTTGTTAGTTTAAAAGATTTTTCATAAATGAGGCCGGCCTTCTTAGAGAGAATCCCTCGAACAATATCATCCTGACCTTTTGCAGCTGGAAATAATGTAACAACAAAAGTATTCTTTTTAAGACGGCAATATTCAAGCGCCGCAAGATCAGAATGTTCTTTCGAAAGGCCACCGGGAACATGTGTATTCCTATTGGCAAGATAGTAATAACTACATAATTGACCTTCTATCTCAGGAGAATGTTTACAATATACAGACTTGTTAAAAAATATGCTAGCGGCTATTCTGTGCGCCCCATTAAGTGGTGACTGGCTTTTTGTATGAAATGGAATATAAGACGTCTTTTTGTCAAACCCCTTTTCTTTGATAGATTCAAGAATTTTATGAAATTCAGATTTATAATTATCTATTCCTGCCTTCGCAGGTTTCAATTCATTAAGGCCGTTCCATACTTTAAGATGGTGTCCATATATTTCATCAACCCATTTTTCATTAATGCCCTTATACAAAAGTTTAGCATAAATATATTTAAATAAAATATCAAACCTCAAGGGCGTCAAGAGTTTTAAAGCATCGCACCAAAATTCAGTTTGTTTTGATTTTTCAATTTGCTCATAAGATGTTTTATTTCTTATTTGCTTATCCAGTGCTAGTTGTAGCGAATGGTCGACCTTGTGATCGTTGATAGGGTTAGACTCATTATAGACGTATAAAACATCTGGTATAAATCTCGCCTTTTCTCTTGCCATCTCCAGCATAGGAAACATAAATGCCAAATCCCAAGCCATTCGATAATAACTATTATCTGGGGCCCTTAGATCTTCATCTTGAATTTTGTTCCACAATCGATATTTAAATGTACGTAAGTGGGAAGCCCTCCACTGAGGATCTTGCCGATAAGAGCCCTCCTGAATCACTTTATCTGGATAGACTGATATATTCCAAGGCTTTATACCATGTGGATATTTAATATAATTCCCATACGTCATCAAACAATCTTGCTCTTCGTATTCTTGTTTCACCCGAGCCAAAGTTGTTTCACTGGCTAGCCAATCATCGCCATCGATAGTGACAATAATATCATCGTCACTTGGGTTGATTTTTTTTATTCCCTCGACAATATTTTTAAGTGCATAACTTTTTTCTTTTCTCTCCCACAATTCAAATCGTGAATCTCCCTCAATCTTTTGTTTGACTATCTGTACAGTATTGTCAGTTGATATATCATCGATTAAAAGACATTTAAATGATTCTGTTTGCTGCTTGAGACTTTTTATACCAGTAGATATCCATTTTTCGACATTATACATTGGTATAATAATTTTAAAATGATTCATCAGGCATATTCCAAAAATTCACCACACGGATCTGGGAAAAAAGTCATTCCTGTTTGCTGTCTGATAGTATCTTTCAACAAAGTCTGATTTCCCCACTCTGTGTAGGAGTCATCATTGTGCCACACAACTGCTTCTGAATTAAAATCCAACTGGTATCCACTCATTATTAAATCCATGCTATATTGTAGATCTTCTGGAATACCGTCTCCTGTCCTATCAGAATAAACTAGCCGTTCTTCATTCCATTTTACTTTTTCGAACACCTCTCTTCTTATAATAAAAAAGCCAGATGTCTGAAGAAGATTTCTGTTATAAGATGGATAAGAGTAATCAACGAGAACTCTTGGATTTATTGTGCCTCTGTCCCAGTGTCTTGTACCATCTGGATTGAAAATCTTATTTCCTAACACATTCCAACCATTTTTTTCCGAATATTCTAAAGTTTTTTCCAACCAGCCAGAAGACAAGATCATATCATCATCGCACCAAACAATTGTATCAAACTTAGAATTTGCAGCTGCGGTATTTCGTAAAACAGCTACTTTTCTAGAATGAGCTTCTTCTTTTTTATCAACAACCTTAACGTTATCAAAACTTTCAAAATTATCAACATCACCGCATAAAATTATTTCATGTGGAAAGTTTTTCATTTCATCTTGAATAGAACTAATTGTTAAGCTTGTTTTCTCTGGTCTTTTTCCATTTGTTGGAATACAAAAACTAATTCCTTTTACTGAATTTGGCTTTAAATTGCTCTTGCCAACTATGCAATTAACATATTTTTCATTTTGTTTTTCTTCGGTAAATTCTTCACTGACCCACTTTTGAAGCTCTTTTGCTCTTTTGTTGAACCGACCATAGTCACTAAAGATATCTTCTAGCGCCATTTTTAAAGAACCATCCTCAGGAACTGCCCATTTAGAATCTGCTTGTATGACACCATCCCAAACAGATGATTTATCAACTGGTTGCAACGTGTAACCTACTCTAGAAAACATAGGCTTGTTTTTAACATTGCCTTTTTTATCTGTTTTCGGCATATAGAGAAAATCTAAATGGCCGCTCCAATCGGGCGCGATAACTGGTAAGCCATAATACACGGATTCGAATATCGGTAAACCAAAACCCTCTCCATGTGTTGTTGTAACATATGCTTTAATTTTTGGATGAGTATAGAGGCCGGCCATTTCCTCATCTGTTAGCCCGCCATGTAAAACATAGATTTTGCACTTCCTCTCAGGAAAGTTATTTAAAAACATCTTAATATTGTGTAGTGTATGAGTACGGTCGACCAGAGAATTTTTAGCTATATTTAATTTGAGAACCAATCCAACATTTTCTTCGTCTTTGAATTGTTCAATAAAACATTTTATTAATTGCTGAATATTCTTTCTAGGGCTCCACTGTGCAACACTCAAAAAATTAAAATCGGTTGTCAAGTCGAAATCTAGCTTGACAGGATCAAATTTTCGTACAGGGTAGTGCACTACATCTATAGGCACCTCACATTTGGCTTCAAAAGCTTGGCCGGTCTGCGGGTGCTGCGCTTGGTATTTTGTGTTTGCATATGACCATTTAGAATGTTCAGAAATAGTTATTATTTTGTCCATTAAAAATGATTTTTCAATCCACAGGGGCGCCACTTTTGTTGTTTCAATGCCTGCCGTTATACCAATGTTAACAGGAGCTAATTTCTCCCACTCGTTAGGTATGGTAACCTGTAAAGACATATCAAATTGGCCTTGCTGACCAATATAATTTAAAGTTTTCTGGAGAGTCTCATCAATCCATTTTCTCTCTTCTGTTTCTTCCCATTGCCAGCTACATTGACCCCAGTTAACAGCCTGCAAGTAAATATCAAATATATCTTCTCTAGTTCTTAGTGCACGTAAGACAGTGCGCGTATGGTGGCCATAACCAGATTGAGTTAATAGTGGGCCTCTTAAAAGTACTTTCTTACGCATCTCTAAACCTCTGTAAAATCCCAATTCTTGTAATGTTTCCTAGTTTCCCAGGATCCATATTTTTCATGTACATTTTGTAAAATCCTATCCCACTCTTCATGGTAAGTTTTAAAATTATAATTCTTTACAACATGGTCGCGACCCTTCAAGCCCAACTCACGACGTTGAGAACGACTCAATTCATATATTTTCAGCAAAGCATTAACAAAATCGTCTTTCCCAATTCGATCTTCATAAATATATGGGATTTCTTGTGATCCTATAACAGCTTTGGAGTTCGGCTCGATTCCAACACCGAACCATTCTTCACCATTTGTTACCTGTTCTTGAAGGCCGCCGGTCATATTAACAATAATAGGAGTACCGCAAGAAAGAGATTCTAATGTAGCTAAACCGAAGCCTTCGGCATCTGAGATATTAACCGTAACATCAGTCATATTATACATGGCCGCCAAATGTTCGAATCCAACTTTTTGAGTTGAAAACTTCACTTCGCCATTGGTGAGGCCCAAATTTTCTATTATACTAGCTAAATTTGGCCCATTGGGATCGTTTGGATCCGTATGCATAACAAGTGTCGCTTTGTCCTTACCAACTTTCTCTAGAAAATCATTAAACCAATAAATCAAAGTACCTGGCTGTTTGCGTCGAGCATTGCGATTATTCCAGAAAACAATAAATTTATCATCATCTATTTTCAAATGCTCTGATCGAAGTTTTAATACCTCTTCTTCTTCCAGTGGTTTAAAAATTTCAGAATTCACTGCATGTGGCAAATAAAAGCTTTCTACGTCCGGGGCCACATTCTTTACTATGTCGTGTGTTAATTTTGAAATGCAAGCAATTACATCTGTTGAGTTATACCATTTGCTATTAAAATTTGGATATGGATAATTATCCCATACATGGTAATAAACCATGGGGATTAGTGAACGAACCTCATCTTCAATTTCCCATAGCCATGGGAAAAATCTTGGGTCCGTCATAAACCAAAGTATATCTGGGCGTTCTGTCCTCAGAATAGACCTCACAGCCTCTTGCGAGCCGTATCCCTTCACTGGATAAACGACTAAATCATCGCCGTATTTATCATATTTTTGAGGATTATAATTTTCGTGTTTAAGGGCGCCCCCAAAACACCTAAACGAGTATCTACCAGTTTCTAATAGATTCTCAACCATATTTCTAGTTTGGATGCCAACACCCGATGGAGAAAAAGGATGATCGGCTATCACAAAAACTTTAATCTTTTCCATATATTACCTACAATATTCTGTTTTATAAAATTCGCACCCATAACCCTGTGTACAGGACAAACGGTTTTTTATGCGGTTCTCATGTTTAATATTATAAATCGCTTTTCTTAATAAGTTAATAGCATTTTCAGTTTTTTTCTTTCCACTGGTTACGCGAAATATTTCCACCTTGTTTTTCTTTGCTGTTCTCTTCAAAAGGGCAAAATGGGTTTCGATATTAGAAAGCTCAATATTGTGCTTCTTCGCAAAGTAATATTTATACAAAGTTAGCTGATAAGTTGTCATTCGGTCTGACCTTCTTTTTGAATCCCAGCCCCACGAACAAGTCTTCCAATCAATAATATGATACTTACCATCTTTAGTCTTCAAGACTAGATCGATATATCCTTTGAATTTGAACTCAGGATCCTCTGTATCTACATACAGAGCTTCTTCTGCCGATATGACTTCATAATCTACAAAATATTCTTTAACTGCTGGAAGGATATAATCAGTTAAGGAGGCCCCTTGCTTTCTCATATCACTAATGAGGGTTTGTTTAAGCTCTATGTCTTCTTCTTTTAATTTCTTTAGTTCATCTAAAAATTGAAGATCAAAATATGTACCTAAATTAGGTATCACAGTTTCGGAAAGAATCATCTTCTCACAAGCATCATGAATTGCTTTTCCAAAAGCAGTATATTCGTTGCCAACGAATTCTTTTATTTTATCAACATATATAAGTTTATGTTTGAAAGGGCAGTCATTCCAGTTTTTTAATTCTGAAAAGGAAATATGATTCACTTTTCCTCCGGAGGATTTTCTATTGCCTCTACCAATTTCACTGGTTCGGCAGTTTTTACTTTTTTGGTGCTCTTGTGGCGCGTGGGGGGCGACTTTTTAGACGTCTTCGTCTTTGGGCGCGATGGTGCCACAAGCTTAAATTCCCAAGCAGCTGAAAGTTTGCTGTCAGGAGAATTGTTAACTGTTACAAAGGGATCGATGCATTCACCTAATTTGTATCCCTTTGGAAGTTTTAAATTGTCATCTAGGATTTTTTTCATTTTATGATAATTAATTTTTTTGTTTGGTGTCGCAACGCGTCGCCTTGGCGCAAGCGCTATAGTAATAGTAAGCATATTTTTAGCTTTGTCAATATTAATATCAAAATTCATTTTAATTGGTCTCCATTTCCTCTTCATTTATTGAATTAATTTTTTTATACAAAAAAGGAGAGATATCTTTTACATCCTGTCTGTTGCCTAAATAGTATTCCTCAAAAGCAGTGGCAAAATACTCTCTTAAAGAAACAACAGAATACCCTCTCAAGAAAAGTCCATTGGTTAAATTATTCAATTTTTCATTACCAACTTCATTATACATAAAAGCATCAAATTCCTTATCATAATTAGAATTTAAAAAATTTAATTTGCTTATACTGTATTCTTCATAATTTAATAGAAATTCTAGTTTGTTTCGCTTCCCTAGAAACTCTTTTTTTACCAAATTATCATTATATATAAAATATTTATGTTTTTCCTCAACCGCATGAGCAACTTCATGTATTATATCGTCAATCATGTCCTCATTGTTATCTTGTTCATTAGAAACATAAATAGCTTGATCCATGTATAGTGCATTAATCGATCGATTTTCTAAAAAATCGAAATTACCAACATACACAATATCAATTAAATTTATCATGTTATCTGGCAAAATAGAGCTAATATGCCCAAAAACAGCCCCAAGATTGATCTTATCCGCTACATTATCCTTTATAAAGACGTCTAAATTGCCAAATTTTTGCTGTTTTAGGCTATTATTCCTATTCTTCACATAATTTACAACTTTTTTTTCGTTTATCATCTTTTTCCTTTGCATACCCTTGGCCAATCTCAACATCGTCCAAAGCTTGCTGATATCCTCGAACCCAGTTTTCTTCAGCAACTGCTAGAAGAAATTCAGGAAATTCTGCGGCTAATGTTTCAATAATCATCTCTACTGTAACATTTTGGTCTTCCGGGCTCGAACTTTCTCCAACATATTCAACCAGCATGTTCTTTAGATCGTTATTTGGTTCAACTGTCTCAGATAATGTTGGATTTTTAGCATATTCTTTTGAATTAATTATTTCCATTATAATACTTTCGAAGCTAAAGTGGCTACTTTAGATCGTTCTCCCTTTATTAGTGTTATGTGGCCTGACAAATCATAAGATTTTAGTTTTTCTGCAGCATATGATAGGCCGTTGGACGTAGAATCTAGATAAACGCTATCAATCTGTTCTATATCCCCAGTCAAAACTATTTTAGTATTCTCGCCCACTCTTGTAATTATAGTCTTAAGTTCGTGAATTGTTAAATTTTGTGCTTCATCAACGATGATAAAAGCATTTGAGATAGAACGACCACGAATATAAGTCAGGGCTTCTGTTTGGATAACTCCTTTATCAAAATAAATGTTCATTGACTCTTTTTTGCCATTTAAGAGAAAATCTAAATTATCTTGAATCGGCATGAGCCATGGCTTCATCTTCTCTTCCATGGTTCCAGGCAAATATCCTATATCCTTTCCCAGGGGCTGTACGGGGCGAGATACAATTAACTTTTTGTACTCTTCTTTTTCCAGCACCTGTTCTAATCCTGCTGCTATAGCCAATAAAGTTTTTCCGCAGCCGGCTTTGCCAACTAATGTGACTATCGGCACTGCTGGGTCTAAAAGAAGATCCAATGCGAACATTTGTTCTTTATTTCTTGGTTTTAAACTCCATATACCCTGCTTATACTCATTAACCTTAAATAATTTTTGATTATAATTTTTAAATCTAGCTAGTGCAGTTTTTTTCTCGTTTGCGCTGGATACAAGCATGACAAATTGATTAGAAAATAATTTAATCTCTTCTTTTTCTAGAAATATCTCCTCATCATTATAAAACTGATCAATTCTTTGATCATCGACAAGGTGAGTAGTAAAGCCAATATATAACTCATTTGTATTGGAAATTATGCGATCCGGTACATAATCCTCAGTGGGGATCCCCAAAGAATCACATTTAACTCGCATATTAATATCACGTGTTACGACAACAACTTTTCTTTTAGGATCTTTTTTATGTTCAGTAATGGCTGTTGTAATAATTTCGTTATCTGCGCTTTGTATATCACAACCACGTGGTAGATCTTCAACATCATATCCTCTAACAGATAATATGCCCTTTCCTTTCCCGAGTCTCACACCTTTGTGTAGATTGCCTTTTGCCCTTAAGCTGTCTAGTATACGGATGATAGAACGTGCATTTAACCCAACACCATCTTGCCTCTTTTTGTGTTTGTCGATTTCATCAAGAACTTTTAACGGTATTATAATATCGTTATTCTTGAACTCAAAAATTGATTTAGCGTTTGTTAAAAAAACGTTAGTATCAAGGATATATTTTTTTTTCATAAAGTACTCTGTAGTCTCGCCACTAGTTATGATATAATGAAAAACTTTTATTTATCTCTTATTTTCCTATCTTTTCTGATAATAAATAGTTGTGCGATACAAACCAACACCCTAAAGAGTTTGGCGACTGCTAAAAAATCTTTTGTTAAAATAGAAACGCTAGTTAAATTTAAGGTCTGTGAAATAGAAGAAGATATTAATTCTTGTAATCCATATATGATGTTCTCTTCGGGTTCTGGTATGGTTATTCGTTACGGGAACAACAAGACTATTTTAACTGCCGCTCATGTGTGTAAATCTGACCAATTTACAGGAATGATGGGTCCGTTCGAAGGGAGCGAAATTATTTTACGGGCCATTGACCGAGAAAATAAAAAATTCTATGTTAATGTTATTAAATATGATGTAGATTTGGATATATGTTTATTGGACGCGGAGCAATTGCCAGTTAGCGCGATCCGAATATCTTCAGTTAGGCCTGTATACGGAGATCGAGTTTATAATATAGCCGCTCCTGCAGGTATAGTAGATGGAGAAATGGTGCCTTTATACGAGGGATTCTTTTTTGGTGAAAGCCAAAATCGAGCATTTTATAGCATCCCAGTTACCGGTGGGTCATCTGGTTCTCCTATCTTAAATATTAAAGGAGAATTAGTTGGGATGATTCACTCTGTACATTATCGCTTCCACCACATCTCTTTATCGGCAACTTATAAAGATCTTTGGAATTTTTTATCTTTGCCACATAGTCGTACATCAAAATCCCAGAACAAGTGCCTACGTTCAGACTCCGAACAGAGCCTGCTTGAGGAATTTCGACCACCTGGTCCGCCAATTCTAAAACGTCATTAGTCAGACCGACTCCTTCTTCTCCGAAGATCATCATTGGTGGCTTTTCTAATAAGGACCAATCAAATTCATTAAGTTTTTGTGTATTTGGAAGATTATTGTCAATTGCAACAAAAACATATTTATTTTTTAGCTCGCTAAGCTCTTCATATGTGTTAAGGTGTTGCAAGTTAATATAATGATGTGAACCAACTGCTCCTCGGCGGTCCCATCTTTTCTTGCCTAAATAAAACACTTCTTTGGCATTGAATGCATTCGCATTGCGAATCATTGTAGAAATATTAAAATCACCTTGCCAGTGTTCCATACAAACTGAAAAAGGATTTGCATTTTTTTGCAAATCCTTTTTTATATCTTCAACTGACCAATCTTTATATTTATCAATTACATTGCGAGTCCACAAGCTCCAGCGCTCAGACATTATCATCTCCAATAATAATTACATCAAAATTTTCTTGATTATCAAAAATTTCCTGTTGTTTGTTCTGAATAGCCAGAATGGCATCTTCAAGCTTGAGGTACTGCCCACAACTAATATTTGGATAAGATACGGCATTATAATTCATCATCAACCTGTCAGACACCGACATCTTAAGAGTTTTATCTTCTCGGTACTTCTTCCAATCGACGTCGTGCTTCTCTTTTATTTCAGTATGTATAAAGCCTAAACAATTACCATTTCTCCAAACATATCTCTTCGAAGGTATAAATGTATCTTTTACTATTCTATAATTCATAATTTATTTTACCAGTAGTTAAGACCCAAAATACCTTCTTCAGAAGAATAAAGACGATCCGAATTAAAACACTCTCCCAAATTAATCTTGTTGTCAGAAAAATGTACTTCTTCTAAAATATATGCGATGCCACTATAATTTGATAATTTTTCATTCATATTACCATGAAGTCGTTTCATAATAAAAATTTGCATTTCCTCGCCACTGGCGAATTCATGAAGTTCACCTCCACTATAAACTGCAAAATGATTTAGTTTTTCCAAAACATCAACCTTATTAAGCACAAGATGGCTAACACCATTAATATTAATAGACTTAATTAGTCTATCAAGGTCCAGCCAATTACATTGTCTAGGACGACCAGTTGTTGCGCCGTATTCTTCACCAATTTCTCTAACTTCATTAAAAATTTTATTATTTGGTTCAAAAGTCTTCGTGCCCACATACGTATCGTAAACTTTTCCAACGCCCCAAACATTCCTGATCGCACGTGGCGATATGCTGTTAAGGAGCGCGCTGGCAGAAATGCAGTGGCTGGAAGTAACATATGGATAGTCACCCCAGTCAATATCCAGCTCAAACCCTTGAGCGCCCTCACACAAAATTTTAACATCATTTTCATTATTAAAAAATTCCTCATAAAGATCAATTAAAAATGGTTCTAATTCCAAAGCATCCTTTGCTTGCAAGCCGGTACGATTATATTTATTACGATAAGCTGGCCCATTGCCTTTTTTGGTTGTACCAAGTTTTTCATCTTTGCCATCTTCACTCAGATGATCACTGGTAATAATGTGACAATTTTTAGCTATTTTAACCAATGATGTATCGATATCAGCTTTTCTTAGTTCTTCCAATTCTTCAAAGAAATGCTGAATATTCAATACACACCCGCTTCCAATAATACTTTTAACCCCATAAAAAACACCAGCTGGAATATAATGTGTTACAAATTTACGACCATTATGATAAATGGTATGACCAGCATTTCCGCCTCCGTTGAACCTTAATACATGCGTGTAGTCGCCTTCCGAACACAAATGATGTGTTACCTTCCCCTTTGCTTCATCTCCATGTTGCAAGCCTACAACAATATCCGCAATCATCTCTACTCCTTAATTAAATTTTTCCTGCACCAATGCAGAGTTTTAGTTTGTACATTTCCAGTACGTAGATTTTTGACCCTAGCTGACTCATTCTCTTCGCTAATATTGATCAGAATTACTTTCTCCGAAGGTCTAGACCTCTTGGTATAGGTCTCATCTAAGAATAATTTTATGTGCCTATATTTAGCATACTCTTGTAAATAAATTTCTTTTGATGAAGACATATAATTTCCTTGTACCTGGTGGGACAGGTGGGGATCGAACCCACATGTAACCATTTACTCTTTCTACGCTTTATAAGAGCGAGGAGATACTATCCCATACAAAATTATTGTAAGGACGTGTAAGTCCTGAGTAAAGTCAGTCTAAAAGCAATTTTAGTTGCTTCTTTGTTTCGTTAACTAGATTACCCTCTTCTTTAAGCTCTTCGTATTGAAGACGAGCTAAATGAGGATATTTTTCAAACAGTTGCGGTAGGGTCAAACATTCTTCTGTTTGAAGTTTTCTTATTTCGTTTGCGATTTTTCCCACGCTTCTTTTCCTTCTTTTCTTCGAAATCTGGATGTAACCTAGTTTTAACTACGAAGCGGCCCTGAGACAGGGCCCTTACTTTAACTTGCATACCTTTATGCTTCTCATCTGCAGACCAAATTTCAATTAATCTATTTCTTTTTAGATCTGCTTCGTTGAAGCTGAGATGATATGATTCATTCTTCCAAAGTTTGCCAGTATTAGTATCAGACATTATTTAATACTTCTAACAGTCTTAAGTACTTGCTTAAGATCCTCCGCAACAGCTACCTTGAAAGTAGCTAAATTATTAGTAAGTACAAAGACTTCATCAACTAATTTATTGATTCTACTTTGAATTTGTTCAATCTTTTCAGAATTTTCCTTTACAGACATTGTTTGTTTCCTTATAATAGTAAGCAGGACTTGCTTTCAATAACTATTATATATACAATAAGTGTAATAGTTAAATAATTTAAATTTATTTTTTAGATTCTTTAAGAATCTTTAATTTAATTGGTTTTTTAGATTCAGACTTAATATTAGTCTTTTTCTTTTGTTCTTTGATAATTTTTAATTTAATTGGTTTTTTAGATTCTTCAAACCGTCGGCCACCGCCACCGCCACCGCTAGCGCCTGGCGGGCCTAGAGTACGTAGGGCCTCTCGCGTACCTGCGTGTGGTGATGAACTGCTTTCTGTTTCAGCTCCGGAACAATCCGGATTTCTAGATTTGCTTACATACCAAGAAAGTTCTCCCATTTCTTTAAGCCAATCACATGCACGCTCACCTGGGATTTTACGTACCTTCTTCCAAATTGGAATTTTAGTTCTAATACCGTCTTGTACACCTTCTTTCCAGCCGGTTATATCATAACCAAATGATTTTCCTAATTCGTCTTGTCTTGGGTCCATGGGGTCCCAATCCTTAAAGGATTCCATCGTACAAAAATATGGCATGCACTTCTTTTTAAGTACTTCTTTGTGTTCAGCACTTCCTTCTCGATAGCCTCCACCATGTTCATCACTCCAATCTACTGCAGAGTCTAAATCATCTGAATCGATTTCTTTATGTCGGCGAGTTGGGTCATTCTGTCCTTTGCCCCAGCCATTATTCCAAAGTGCATATTTGAAATGTAATTTTTTAAATTCTTTCTTGAAGTATGCAGCTGTAGTATGATCCATATAATCAACAACACTCATTATAGAGGACACTCCAATTCCGGCTGTCATAACAGTTTTTACTTCTTTTAAAAATTCTGGATGAGCTTCTCGTTCAACCATAGCTTTAAGATCCACTAGGGAAGTAGGCATTTCAATATTGTTTTGATCAAAGATCATCGCCACATTGTCTCCAAAAAGTAGCTGAAGAACCCAATATATAATTTTTTGTAATAACTCAATTGGAAGTTTAGCCATGGCCATCCAGAAGTCGTCGTCGTCGTCAAACGCGGCCGCACCTGCCCACAATATTGTAATTATAACAGCTAAAAATGCCATTAATTTTACACCAAATTTTGTTACCTTTACACCCGAATCAGCTAGCCAAATAAATCTAGCTAGGAGTTTTTGTAGTGGTTTTCCACTATCTAATTTCAGTAAATGTTCTAAAAATTCAAGCGCCTTTCTTCTAGCAACCTTGTCTGACTCACCACTCTTAATAAGATCATCAAAAAACTGATCATATTTCTTTTTTTGTTTAGGCGACATACCCTCTTCGGCCGCAACTTGACGCTTTATGGCCGCCCGGCGAAAGGCTTTTTTCTCATCTAAATATTGTTGATATCTAGCCCGCTCACCGCCGGCCTCTAAATTTGCATTTCTTTTTTCTTTATTGCGTCTTTCCCGTGCTTTTTTCTCTTCCTTGGATTCTCCTTCTTTTCGTGACTCCGGAGCCTCATAATCAGGTGGGGTCCCCGATGGGCCCCCCGCTCCGCCTGGCCCTCCTGGATAAGATGGGGTTAATTCTGGCGTAACTCTTCCTCTGAATCTACGCCAATCTCTAAATTTTTGCATTAACGTTTTACTTTCCAAAGACCCAGGCTCTGGGAGGCGAATTACTCGTCGTTGTCGATTATTTATGTTCCACATGGGGTTGTCCCGAAAATATTCGGGAGCAGTATTCCAGAAACGATCTATATCAAATGAATTTATTCGCATATGTGATTCAGGAATTCGAATTATGCCTTTTGTATCATGATGACCAATAGCCCAATTACCAGTTTTTTGATTGTAAAATAATCTATCACCGGCATTATGATCAAACATCCCAGTATTTGCAAATGCATTATTAAACATATGATTTTGTTCTGGTGTTGCTGATACCCAATTAGATTTAAATCGACGTCCCGTTCCCCGCGTCCGCGTAGCGCCGGCCGGCCGCCTTCGCGTGCGCACTATTTCACCAGAATTATCATCCCAACTAGACAAAATTCTGATCCAGTGCTCATCTTCCATGCCGAAAAATATTTTTTCGTAATCAGCTGCTGATGGTGTCCATTTTGGTAATTTGGCTTCTTTTAATAATTCAAATTCACGCCAATTTTCAAATAATTTTTTCATAAATAAATTCTCACATTATAAATAGTTATTATATTTTATAATAGCCTAACCTAGACTTAAACTAAATCAGGTCATGTTTCTTCAATTGGTTGAGCCAGCGGTCCATTTCCCGACCAAGCAGATTCATCTACTTCTTCTTTGGACACCTCATAAGTCAAACATTCACATATCCACTTACCTTCACTTGTTTGCGCAAAATCTAAATTAATTTTTTCAGCAACACATTGATAATTTTTATTAAAAATACAATCATGACATTCGCAGTGACATTCTACTTTTGGTATACTTTCTCTCTCTATACCAGGTCTAATAGGTACAATATTATCTTCTTTTAAGAATTTATTCCAATTTTCAAATAAATTTTTCATTTTATGACCTCAGCAAAATTTTAATTTTGTAAGTAGATTGCTTATTTTCTCTTAGTAAATCTTCTAGTTTTTCACAATCAATAACATCACATATATCTAATTCAAACATATCAAAAGTAACTGTTCTAGAAATTTCTTTTATTTTTTTTCTTATTCTTTCTACTACTTCTTTAAGCACTAGTTTTATTGCAGCTTCTTCGTCTCCCATAGCAACTAATACAATACATCTCATATATAGTGCACGATTTTCTTTCCAATTTTCTGGTAATAATTGTTTATATAGCCAATCAATAAGTATTTTTTCTTGTTTTTCGGTAAGTTGTAATTTTTCAATCCATTTTATTTTTAAATTTAAATTTTTTCCAGCCCAGAAGCCTATTAACCATTTGGCAAATTGTTTAAATATTTTTTCATGATAATGTTCTGGAAAGTCCATTACCATATCAAAACAAGGGCTTTCATACCAATTTTCGGCAGCACAATATTGATCAAAGAATTGTTTTATATAAATTAACACATGCTCTTTATACCCAGGAGCAAAAACATATATTCCGTCCTTTGTTATTTTAACTGCAGTTAATTCTGTAGGGTATGGTACTTTTCCTGTTGGTTCTGGTTTTACATATGTTGGATCTTCCGGCCCGGATTCTGGATCTGATATTAATTCTTCTAACGCTTTTATAATATTTTTATTGTGAACTTCCATGGTGGCACCGGTTAAATACCCATGAATTTCACTAAATAAATCTATGTCCTCCTCTTCTCTTCCCTGACCTTTTCTATTATGAGTTTTACTAATTCTAAATAATGTATTAATTTCTTCGCTTTCAATTCCTCTTGCCATAATTCCACTTGTTGAAAAATCAAGCACATATGTATTTTTACCACCTTTCGGATGTGGAGCATGGCCCCCCGCACGATAATATGCCGTAAAACTTAATTTTTCTCCAGCTTTTATATATCCTTTTATTTCTTGTAAATTTCCATCTGATGTGGCATCATCAGGTATCCATATAGAATTTTCATTTCCCATATAAGATCCAACTAAAGCATAATATTTGTTTTCTAAAGTTTCGAACGAGGGCAAGCTAATTAATAATTCTTCTTCTGGTGTCAATGCACCATCTTCTTGCGGATTTTTAATTTTATCATTAATAAGATCAAAAGTATTAAGTACGGCACTAGGTACTTCTTTTGCAAATTGTTTTGCTTCTTCACCTTGGTATACTATTTTTCCGGTTGATGTATGCAAAACATATACATTTTCAAACATATCAATTTCTTTTGAAGCATCGCGATATATTGCCATGGCTTGTGGACGATCAAATTCATGCATGTGTTTTATTACATGACTTCTGCCAGCATGAGTCTTCCCACGCTTTGCGTATACTTCATCTGGACTAAAAACAATAACATATTTACCCCAAGTCTTATTTGATTCTCTTCCTGATTTAGGAAGAGGTTTTATTTTATCAGTACCTGGCCTATCCTCATCGCTGGTATGAAAGAACATGTTGTCTCTTTCATCGCCCGCAAGATCTTGTTGAAGATCCTCATGCAATATTTCTTTTTGATATTTTCGCCAATTTTCAAATAGTTTCTTCATATTATTAAATAGTTGGTGGAGATAATAGATTAATCTAAAATACGAATAGCAATACTATCTATATTTATTGATCCTGTGGCTAATATTTCTTTTTCATTTTTTAGAAATCTGCGTAGCCAAGAGCCCATCTCTTTATCAATTTCAGTAGATGACCTTGTGGCGCCCTGGAGAGTGCTTTCAATATCTATGAGATTATCCACTTTTTTTCCGTCTACAATATACATTACTTGTATACGTGATGAGCTAGTTTGTTTATAAAGTGGGTTTGCAGCAAATGTCTCGGCTATATCAATTTTTTTTGAAAAAGACATTGCTCCAATTTTGTTTTTAGGTTTTAATACTAAATTTTCAATAGGTAATTCAATAAAATCATCGGCAGTTCGGCCAAACCAACCTTTATGCATAGGATCTTTTTTTGCCCTATTCAGCCAAAATAAAATATCGTTCTTTATTCCGCTTGGTAAATCTAAACGCTGAGCTAGTTCTTCAAGAGTGTTGAAACCCTCGCCGCGATAGGCATCCTTTTTCCATAACGAACTCAGCGAATTAGCAGCTTTTTTTAACTTATCAAGATTTGTTATTGGCCTTATCGGTTTCAATATCGTTGCGCCTGTCTTGTCAGCAGCTTTTCCTCCCGTAGCCCAATCAATCAAACCTTTTAATTCTTTTTCTGCTGAAGCCACCGCATCGTCAATTTTAGAGGCTAATTTCTCATATTGCGGCGCGCCCTTCATTGCAGCAGAGGTCTCTTCTGCTGTTTTAATAACTTGTTTTGTTTTGCTTAATTTTTCAGCTGCAGTAAGACCTTTAAAATGAGGAATGCTAGCCAATAATGCTAAGGCAGCAGCACCGGCATTTTGTAAAGATGGGTTATCAGTAAATGTTTGCATAGCTCCTTTAAATTCAGGAATGGCTAAAGGAGGAATTCCAATCGATAATATTTGTCGACCAAGATCGACCAATTCAGCGCATTGAGGATATTTTTTTGCATCGCATTTAAGCTTGTCGAGAGTATGTCCTTGTTCCTGATAGCCTATTGCATCAGTAGTAAATTGTTCATTTAAGATATCTTTTTTAAATCTTCGCCAATTCTCAAACAGTTTCTTCATATTATTAAATAGTTGGTGGAGGTTACATATTTTTAGATACTGCCTCACAAAACAATTTTACTTCATTATCTGAAAAACTGTTTCTACAATAATTAGCTATTATCGCGATAAAACGTACGTTTCCCTTAACATAACCTTTTAAGTTATCGATGCGATCGAGAGAAGCTCTTTTTGGTCTATTGCTGTCTCTTTTCCAGTCGCTACTATGAAATGGCAATTCTAATTTCCACCCAGTAAACGGACAGATTCCAGATTGAGCTTCCCACAAATTACTTAAATATTCCAAATCGACATCAAAATCTTTGCCTTTTTCTTTTTTCCTTCTTTTAATAACTCTCATAAACCATTTAAACGGCGAATAATCATCACGACGATTAGCGGGATTCAAATGTTCTGTGAATCTTTTTCCACCATTTTGATAATATTCATCAAAGTTTTTCGTATTATTAGTTCCGGAGCATTTTCTAGAACAGAAACTAGGTCTTCCAAGTTTTTTACTTCTATTATATTCTCCCCTACTTCTTTCGAATTTTTTATTACAAATTCCACATTCTAAAATAATAACTGTCAATTCCACACCTCCTATAATAAATAGCTAGAAAGTATGGAATTGGACAGTTTTTTTATGTTGGTGGAGATGTCGACGATTCGAACGTCGAGTCCTGCCGCACTTCTAATACAACGTCATTCACAAGGTTAGTCAGTTTATGAACTCTGACAAACTCGCACCGCGCACCACCAAGTTTGTCCTGTGGGCCTTACTTGGAAAAACCCTTTACATCTACTTTCCGAAGAAAACCATCGATGAACAGTCTTTGGTTAATAAGGCTCTCGTTATTCCCCATGACTACGCCGCTAGGGCGTAATCAAACTCAACGTTATCGTTGGCGTTTAAAGTTTGAGTGTTTTTTACTGTGCCACACTCACACAGCCTTGCACGCTATATTTTCAATACTCAGTCGATACCAGTTCACCCCCGTATTAGTCACTTCCTTTTAGTTTCTTTGACAAATTAGCCCGGGCATTGGCCTCGGCCCCCTTCAACGCGCTGCTGGTAGTAGCTCCTTTTGCTTTTCCTTCT
>Ga0208920_1000048_pt1 | contig 53396 bp, 42 predicted proteins | sample 19_taG_FD_184094 | JGI IMG/M metagenome (GOLD analysis project Ga0208920, IMG submission 184094) | Marine viral communities from the Subarctic Pacific Ocean - 19_ETSP_OMZ_AT15317 metaG (SPAdes) (version 2) | ecosystem: Environmental > Aquatic > Marine > Oceanic | place: Pacific Ocean | collected...
ATCTCCTATATCAGCTGTTGTTGTTTCTGTATATGAGACACTTCCCCCATTCCATATTGACATTATGTTACCTGATCTGGCATTGGATGCTGATACTGCGGTGTAATCAAAGAATGCGCCGTCATATGAACTAGTACTCATAGAATATATGGATTCCGTTTTAGATGCAGAGGTAGCGCTTATAACCGCAGTTGTGTAAAGTGATTGAGGTGATTTTCCTATATAAGTTTCTCCGGAAGCTGATACCTCTAGTACTGGAAGGCCTGAAATATCATTAACTGTAAATAGTGTTCCTGATAAATCATCGTCTACTGTAAATAGTGTTCCTACACTTCCTATAACGTCAAATACTGTTGAGCCACTTCCTATAACTGAAAGTGATTGTGAAGTTGCAGAGGCAGATATTATAAGTGAACCTGTTATTTGAGCATCCCCTGTGAATGGGAAAGTTGATGATGCCGGTAAATTTGTTAATTGTGAACCATCACCTTGGAATGAACCGGAGAAGGATCCTGATAATCCAGGAGTCATATTAGGAGTACCATAATAGTATTCTGATGTTTGGATTAATCTGTCTGTATATGATGATGTAAATACCATTTGTTATAAATATTCTTTAATATAATTTATCTGAGTAAAACAATGTTCCTCCTCCTGGGATTTCGTTTGTAAATGAACCTAGCCCGAATGGTGTTAAGTTTGTAAAGCTATTATTTAAAATAGATCCGGAATGAGCTCCACCATTTAAATCTATACCGTATGCAAATGATCCAGTACCAATTAATTGTACTAGTTCTGCTCCATTTAGTTTTAAATACCCCCCAGTCATATCTACAATTCCTGATCCTGTTGTTGAATAAGCATGGGTTACTTTGTTATTGATTTCTAAAGTTCCTGCTGATAGTACAAAACAATAAGCATTAATAGGGTAATTATATCCATCATTATCAAAGAATGAATCAATAACAAGATGTCCTCCATCTATTATATTTCCAGTTCCTCTATTGTTTGTGTGACCTAAAGAACCTTTAAATATTAATTTACCGGTTGTGACTTTACAAAAATTAACATAAGCACTATTGGAATCTGCATTAAAATCTCCTGTGAATTCAACTTGAGATATATTGGTATCCATTTTAATACCATGGGCGCCATTATCTCTTAAAAATATTTGGTTGTCTATTTTATGTTGACCACCTCCATCGATATATATAGCACAAGCATCTGGGGTTACTCCTTGTGTTCGTAGTCTTCCACGAAGTATACCTCCGGTATTAGTTACTGACCCACAATTAAGACGTAAAGCACCATTAATATCGGCATCTATATCATACCATCCATGATATCCATCAGCAAATTCAATTGCATATTTATTATCTGCATCTCCCGTTGAATATGTTCCTCTTAGTCTTACATCTCCTCTTCCCTTATTAAGAAGTGCTTCTGATCCTGATGCAAACACAGTTGCATTTATATTTGCAGTATAGTAATACTGATCACTTTCTATATAAATTGCTGGTCTAGTATCTGTAGGGTGTAGTTGCATTACGGATCCTTCAAATGTTCCTAATGAGTATGCATTAATTCCCAGTCTTCCAAACACTAAAGCACCAGCATATGTTCCTAAATTTCCGGTGTTTACAATATCTCCCTTAACATAAAATGGATTTCCTTTTTCGTAATTTGCCCATATAGCCCCACCATCTGTATTGGTAGGTTCAAGATCAACCGTTCCTCCTTGGTAGCCGGTGTTAGTGGTGTTGTTTGTAGTTTTAGCAGTATCAAATTCAAAATAACATTCTTTAGCTTGAATCTTAATAGCACCATAATCTGTATCATCTGAAATGAATGTTCCTGCTCCTCGTACATTTACTGGGTATACAGGATCTATTATATTTACAACCCATTCATTTAAACTTGCCGTTGGGTGTACTGTAGCTCCTGGATAAAAATAATAATTTACTCCATCTTTGATTATGTTCGAGCTTTCTGAAGGATAGGTTCCTGGATATACTATGATTGTATCTCCTACATTTGCTGAACCAGTAGCTCCTAATATTGTTTTAAATGGTAAGTGTAAATCTCCTACTGTGGCTGTTCTATCATCTCCTGATGGAGAAACAAATAATGATTGTGTTAAATTTGTTGCAGCTGCTGACGGAACTCCTGTTAAAGCTGAACCATCACCTTGGAATGAACCTGAAAATGATCCTGATAATCCAGGAGTCATATTAGGAGTACCATAATAGTATTCTGATTCTTGTATTAATCCTTCTGTATATGATGATGTAAATGCCATTTATTCCTTTTTAATATAATTTATCTGAGTAAAACAATGTTCCTCCACCTGTCAATTCATTATGAAATGAACCTGATTGAAATATAGCAGGAATATTTGTCCAACTATTATTAAATATAGATCCTGAATGTGATGAATTATTTAAATATATTGCATGTTGTGCAGCTCCTGGGGTATCACTAATTAATTGAGCTCCATTTAATTTTAAATATCCTCCTGTCATATTGACTATTCCTGATCCTGTTGTATTTTGAAAATGTTTAACTTTATCATTTATTTCTAAAGTACCCCCAGATAAATCAAACACATCTATACCTATTGGTGAACTACTACCCCAATGTTCTAAATAATTATTAATAATTAATTTCCCCCCAGTAATTGTATTTGAAACAGCTCTTACCTCAGTATCTGCAGATACTCCATTCCAAATAAAAGTTCCCCCATTAATCTTAAATAAGGCTCCCGAACTCATATTTACATTTTGTGCTTGACCATTAAAAGAAGTAGTTCCAGTATAACCAGAGTCTGTGTAAAATATATTTTCTGATGTTGTTATTTTGAGGTTTAATAAATTTGTACCACCTAATAACATTTGTATCGCCCCATTTCCACTTGGTGAATCTGTACAACTTTGCCAACCGTTGATAACTGTACCAGAATTATAATTACCTGCACTTGCTAATTTAATCGCCCCAATGAACTCTCCTTCAAATAAATAATGACCCGTGTTCTGGGAACAATTGACAGCATAAAAATTTGATTGGTCTCCTGTTTCAATAGATCCTTTCCAAGAACAATGATTTACTCTAGCTGATGTTTGAAAACCATCTCCTGCTTCAGAATAAATATCTCCATACCCTCTAAAATCAGAGGCATCATTAGGAGAATATGCCATATAAACACAAGGCATATCAGATACCAAGCTTGTAATTGTTCCTTCGAAAATAACATTTCCGACCCCTGGGTTAAATACTCCTGAGCTTCCACCATCAGATCCTGAGTTTATTATATTTCCTTTAACGTTTACTACCCCTGCAGGGTCTGCGATATAATCTTGAGAAACCCATACACAATTAATGTAAGCTGCCCCCCCAGAATCACCAATAGCAGTAGCTTTTGCAGTATCAAATTCTATGTGTCCTGATGGAGCTTTAAAGCCAATTGGTCCAAATTTGGGTGTATTACATATAAAAGTTCCAGCACCTCTTACATTAACGGGATAAGTATAGGTATCCAGTCCTCCTAGAATAAATGCGGTAGCTAGGGTTGGTTCAACTGTAGCTCCAGGATAGAAACAATAGTTTACACCATCTTTTAATATATTAGCATTATCAGTGTAAGTTCCTGGATATACTATAATTGTATCTCCTATGTTTGCTGACCCAGTAGCTCCTAATATTGTTTTAAATGGTAAATGTAAATCTCCTACTACTGCTGTTCCATCATCTCCTGATGGAGAAACAAATAATGATTGTGTTAGATTTGTTGATGAATTTATTCCTGTTAATTGTGAACCATCACCTAATACATGCTGAAATGATCCAGTAACGCCATATACATCACCACTTGCACTTATGTCTCCGGAGGCTGAAATTGGGGAGTAGAAGTTAATAGATGTTAAAGTGGCATCCATAGATGCTGAATATGAAGTATAATCTGTGAGACCTAATTCTAATTTATTAGGGCTACTACCTCCACGTATATAAGCTCCTTGAGCGTGTTGTCCTAACGAAAACATGCTATTAGAACTACCTCCACCATTAGTATAGAATCTTAATTCACCTTTTGGATCTCCATTGGTGTTAAACATTCTAAAGGATTGATCATTTGAAGCACCATCAGAAAAGAAATCAAAGAAAGGACCATGACCCGTTACAGCATTTGCTTCAAATACAAATCCAGTGTCGGAAATGAAATTTAAGGCATCATGGTATCTTCCACCACCACCACCATTATTATAGTATATAGTAGCACCTTCATCAACATGAGTTAGTTTTATTTTAGCTCCATGAGTGTTTGTACTACTATCAACAGTATTAATAATATCTAAACCAAATAATCCTTGACCATCATTAAATGACATAGAAGGAGAAGATCCAGAAAATGTGTACTCTGTTCCATCAGATGATGAAATTATTAATGATCCAGTTATTTCAGCATCTCCTGTGAATGGGAATGTTGAACCTCCACCTGCGTTTAGAGCATGAGATGCTGTTAATGCATATGAGCTACTAATAATAGCATTATATATAGTACCACTAGCATCTTTATATCTAGGTATATTGTCTGAGGTATCATAAAAATATGTACTTGAACTTACTAGGATATGTCCAGCAGAAGAAGTAACATACTGTTGGTATGGTATTCCTATTGATTGTGTTACTATACTATTATTTAAACTCATTTATCCTTAATTATTAATTACTATATTTCCTTGTGCATCTGGTGTGTTTAATACTGCTTGGGTTACTTTTGTTGGGTTAGTTGGTGTACAATTTTTAAAAGTGTTATTTGCAAAAAATACTGGAGTATCATCATCATCTGCTGTTATTGCTGTGTTTAACGTAGTGTTATTATAAAAATCAAAGGAACAATTAGTTATTGTAGCTGTTGTTGCTCCTGTGTCGATTTTGATTGAATTTTGTCCATTAGTAGGATAATCATCTATAATAGCACAATTTGAAATTTCACCATTTCCTAATGTAATACCTGGTCCTAAATATTCAAAATTATAAATTGTTACCCCTAAAACTTCACTACTCCCAGCGGCTACTGATACATCTTGCTCAGTGTATACAGATCCTCCTATCATTTCTCCAATCAAAGATACGCCTATTCCTCCTGAATTTCTTATTGTACTATTAACTAATCTTCTTGTACCTGTAATTCCAGCCCCGTCATCTGCTATTATAGTACAGTTTATTACATAAAAAGCACTTAATCCCTGTCCTGTTTCAGCATGGAAATAACTATCATAAATGTAACTATTAGAAGCTTCAGCTCCTGCTTGACCTCCATAAGTATGTACTTTTAGATTATAATGTTTTTTTAGATATCCTTTAAAATAAATTCCCTTTTTAGCATAAACATCTAGATTTTTCAACACTCCAAAGGTTTCAATCAGGTAAGAAAAAGGACTTCCAAGAAATTTACCCCCATTAAGTGTACCATCGTTTCTAATAGGATAGTATGGGGTATAATTACTACCATTTTCCACCTCCCATTCAAATCCTATATTAGTTATTTCTGAAGCTGGATTATCTATATAAAGTAATCTGTTAAATATATTAACACCTTCACCTTGTGTAAATCTTATTCTACCATTATAGAAAGAACATGATACAGCAATATCATTATCACTAAACATATCTTTAGCATCTAATGTTGCACTAGCACTAATAAATAATTCATTACCATTAAAATTAAAATCAACTTTATCTTTTAAATGATAGACATGATCTGATGCTTCTGTTACATTTGTAAATAATTGAATAGTATCTCCCGCAGTTGCTGCTTGTAAGGATGATGATAAATCAGAATAATATGTGTATTCTCCACTAGAATTAGCTATACCAAATTTACCTGAGGTTGTTGGGAGGTTTGTTAATTGTGAACCATCACCTTGAAATGAACCGGAGAAGGATCCTGAAAATACCCCATTTCCAGATTGAGCAAATGAAGCCGTATCTGCATAACTTGAAGATATTTCTTTTATGATTTCGTGAGACGCACTTACTGCATAGGATGCTGTTAAAGCATAACTTGATGAAACAATTCCTGTTAATTGAGAACCATCACCTACAAAATAAGCTGCTGATGCTGTGCTTGGGAAGATTATATCTCCAGTTGCTAATGAAGCAGAAATAGTGACTAAGGAATTACCATTGCCTATTCGGAGTTGATTTGATGGGTTATCTGTTCCTAAACTACCTGATCCTAATATAATATTACCATCTCCACTTGATATGCTTTTTCCTGCTTCAAAGCCTATAGTTGTATTACCTTGACCACCGTTAATATAATATAATGAATTCTGTCCAATACCTGTATTATATTTAACTCCATCTGTATTACCAATTACAGCCCCATACCCAGCAGCAAGACCTATAAGTACATTTCCATCGATAGCATCTGCTGCTACCCCTAAAGTACCTCTTAAATTTCTTCCAGCAGCTCCACCTATGAAGACATTAGAATGAGGACCAGATGAATATTGTAAAGATCTACCCGCAGATGATCCAATTAAAACTGCATAGTCTTCATCATCTAATAGCTCACCTGCATTATCACCTATTAAAACATTACCTTGCCCAGTACTCATTAAACCAGGTCCTGCATTTTGGCCTATAGAAACATTTGATATATGGCTAACTCCCGGTCCTCTTGGAATAAATGATCCTGATATAACTAATGATCCTGTTATTTCTGCATCTCCTGTATATGGGAAAGTTGATGATGTTGGTAAATTGGTTAATTGTGAACCATCACCTAATAAATGTTGAAATGAACCCGTTACTCCATATACATCTCCACTTGAACTTATGTCTACTGATGCTGTTAAAGGATTAGTGTGAAATTCCCCCTTAACCGATACCCCACTATCTGATAAATCTATGTATGTGGCATTATCATTAATACTAAGTTTAACAGAATTATCATCAACAATAAATGTACTATTATCAACACCATCAACGTGGTGTAACGATATTGAGCTATCTTTCCCATCTATTTTTATAGGACTATTACCTTGAATATAACTAAATGATCCGGTTATTGCTGACATTGTTCCACTTGCACTAATATCTCCAGAAGCTGTTATATTTCTTACTTCAATATCACCACTACAACTTAAAGGTCCTACTGGTATTTCAATTAATCCACTTGCCGATACTTGAAATAAAGGCATACCTGATATGTCATTTACTTCCATTAAAGTACCTAGTAAACCATCGGATACTGAGAATAATTGCCCTGCTGATCCTTGTACATCGAATATTGTTGAACCTGATCCCTCTATTGTAAGTGAACCTGTAATGCCTGCTGATCCTGAATATTGTCCGTCCCATGAACCTGAATCTATTCCTGTTAATTGTGAACCATCTCCTAAAACATGACTAAATGATCCTGTTACACCATATATATCACCACTTGCACTTACATTTCCTGATGCTGTTAAGTCGGTGTTGACATATAACCCACCATCTGGTGAAATTGAAGCAGTTGCTGAACCAGATGCTATTTGAGATAAATTTAAGCCTGTAATGCCTGATGCTGGGATATTAGTTAACCCGGATCCATTGCCTTCGAAACTACCACTAAAGATACCATCTCCAGATTGGGCAAATGAAGCCGTGTCTGCATAGCTTGAAGATACCTCTTTTATAATTTCATGAGATGCGGATACGGCGTAAGATGCGGATACTGCAAATGTTGCATAGCTTGAACTAATAGCATTTAAGACATAAGATGCGGTTTGGGCTGTTTCTACATAGGAGGCAGTTGATGCATAACTTGATGAATCAATACCTGTTAATTGTGAACCATCTCCATAATAAGTGCTAGCAGAAACAGCTGATGCTGAAATATCTCCTAATACATTTAAATTGACTCCAGAACCGGATATTGTTAGTGACCCGGTTATAAATGCATCGCCAAAATGTGAACCGTCCCATTCTGCTGTTATACCAGTTAGATTTGAGCCATCACCTTGAAATGATCCTGAGAACGAACCCGATAATGATAAATTGTCTCGTAATTGTCCACTTTTAAATTGTCTTGCCATTAAGCCCACCTACCATTAATAATTATTACATCTTGTGAATCCAATGTATATCCCATTGTGCTAGTGTCGAAGTCTATAGTTTGTGGAGATGTTTGTAATGGCGTCCATGTATAAAGTACTTTATCTATATATTGTCCATTGATATATATATCGAATTCATTCTTGGTTGCAACTGTTAGATTGACTGGATTTATTGCAGGAGCTGCAGGTACTGTAATTGTATCTGTGTCTACAAATGTTCCTGTCTGATCTGTTAAATTAAGAAGGTATGATAGTGTGTCTGCATCGATTGTCGTTGTCCCACTACCTCCTCCACCTGATACAATTACTGAATTTCCGGATATAATACTTTGTTGTGCGTCTATTAATTGTTGTGGAACAATTGTAGTATCAAATATATTTGTGTCTGTGTCGATAACTGTTGCCCATGATAATTTTTTTATTGAAAATCTTTTTTGTACTACAGATTGCCTATACTCTTGTTCTGCCATCAGTGTCCCGTTAACTAATAATGGTATTGTACATCTTACTAGCCTATCTTCTCCTACAGTGTTAATAGTTTCAAAACTCATATCTTGTATAAATGTTCTATATTTATTAAATTCATTGCCCCAAGCAAATGTTCCATATGGCATAATTTGTTCTACCAAATCATTCATTTGTGTCGTAAAATCTGTCCAAATCATTATATCATAATTAACATCTATATATTCTGGAATATTTATTGCGTATAATTCTTGTGAACTGATGGGCTCATTTATTGGTAACGGAAATAACTCATCTTGGTATCTATTTCTTTTATTATATTTTTGTTTATATATAATTTGATTTCCTGATACGTGTCTATTAACATCTAATTTTTTTAATTCATCTCTCTCTGTTAATGAATTTCTTTTTAATACAATTATAGGAGATTGTAACATTCCTTTTTGATCTCGCAAATATCCCAATCTTCTTACATTATCCCACTTTTCTCCATTTGCAAATATAACAGGAACTTCTATTAATTCTCCATTTGCCTCAACTTGTGGTTGTATTTGATTTTCTATAAACCACTTAATTGCATAATCAATGTCATACACTGTACGCTTTGGTGTTCGAACTACGTCGTCATCTCTTCGTACTTGATTTGCTCTATTAAATATAGGATCTGGTCTAACCGATTCACTATTTTTTAATTCAGGTTTATTAGTTTTCCTGTCGATATTTTGTCTTCGCTCTCTTGGCATTAAAATCCTTTATATGATTTATCATCTTTTGCATTACCAAATCGCATTTTTCTAATATTTGTCGGAGTTTGTCTAGTTACATGGCTATCACACAATACTGATACGCTATAACCAAATTTATCACCATTTGGCCAAGTCTTTGGGTTCTTTCCTACAAAATATTCATTTGCGTCAACATTATCAATTTGATAATATTCTGCATCCCATTTAATTACATCTCCTGCTTCTGGATAAAAGTCTGCTCGTTCTAATATGTCTCTAGATATTCCGAATTGTGCAGTTCTGGTATAACTATGTCCATAATCATCCATAGTACCTGTTTTGCCTTCTTTAGTAATAAGTGCTGGAATTAATATTGAGTCGTAATATGCCTTGGAGGTAGATTCTCCATATATATTTGAGTTAGATTGCTCTATTATTAATTTGTAGAATTCAATTTCAGTATCAACTATCGCATTTAATAGTTCTGCGTTAATCGATGCTAAAAATTTTGCATCCCGCTGTGTTCCGAATAAAGCCATTCATTATCCTATATAAATCTTAGTTGGTACTTTTGACAAAATTTCGTTCATTGCCTCATTCTCTGCTTGTTGTCTTGTCATCATACTTTCTTTTGTCATTTTTTCCAAAAATTCTCTTAATTGAGTTATGAGTGCATCTTTTTCTGATGTTCCTTGTGATATCAATTCTGGGCCATTTAATGTAACTTCTGCATTTGGGATTGGCACCGTAGAATACTTTCCTCTAACGTAACCTAACATTTCTTTTGTTAATGCCAATGCATATTTTATAATCCAAGCACGCCCCATATCATTAATTTTACTATATTTTTGATACGTATATGGTATATTTGATACATCAGATACTACCCCAGTTAACGCCGCAGTATTTCCAAATAAAATTGCATCGTTTGCTTTTCTTTCTTCAAATATAAATTCAAACCAAACATTATCATAATATGGTGTTGCGGCTGTTCCTTGTGTGCCTGGAACTGGATATAATCTTATATCATCGCCATGTAATTCAAATGAAAAATGTGATTTTCGAATTCTATCATTAAATTCGATCGACTGTATTCTCAATAAATCTTGGTGAATTGGCATCATCATAAAATTAACTGATGGTGAAAATCCGCCAAAATCAAAAGAATCTAATAATTGTTGTGACCCCATGCCCGTACCTACAAATGGATCAAAATATCTAACAATCGCTGGTGGAACATTATGTAATACTCTTTTAACTTCAATTGAACTAGTATCTGATAGTGCTATTCCTAATGATTTAGATACTGCTGCCCTTATACTATACGACTGTACTCCATCTCGTACGTCGATTGATGCAGAAAACCATTTTAAATTCCCTCCAGAGTCTCCTTCGGTCCCATATGTTTTTGATAGCTTTGTAATATATGATAATGAGCCACCAACTAATGTATCTGAAAAACTGCCTTCTGATAAAAATTGAGATCCTGTATTAATTCCTAATGTATTTAATAAATTGTTAGCTATATTGACTTGGTTGACTTGATTTGAATATTCTATTACCGCAGATTCAAATGCCGTATAAAAGTTTATATCTATTAATTCGACATCCATAATTGGATATCCAACGTTGTTTGCTGCAAATACTGCGAAGCTGTCTGCTTGTTGTTGAAATAGCGCATCACTATCAAAAAAACCAAATGGAGTCTGTCCAGGGCTAAATGATGAGCTTCCGGGCCAGATTGGTTTATTTTCGCTGTAATCCATTTGTTTCCTCTTTTATATAAATATGTTTATTATTTTTGATTATTGCAATTTAGTTAATGTAGTTTCTAGCAATTGCATTTCTTCTAATGTTTCAATTTTTCCAATACACAATTTTCTAACTGCGTGAAATGATTGTCTAGGTGGATATGGTGTCATTAGTTTCATTGTAACTAACTCTGCTCCTTTACCTAAATCTTGTTCAATATGAACCATTAATACAAGCCGAATTGCTCGTATACGATCTAACACATCTACTAAATTTCCTTTATAACGAATTCGAACTTGCATTGAATATTTTGTTCTAGGTGCTGCCATTACTTTGTTTCCTATAATTCTTTTATATAAATATTAAAACAGTAAGAAAGGGATGACCTAAATCATCCCTTCCTAATTCAATTGTTAATTCTATAATTAATTAAATTTATTTATCTAACTATTAAAGAGTATTTAATCCAGCTACATAAACTTTACCATAGAACTCAGGTCTTACGATTTTCTTCGCATAACGAGTCATAACCCCTTTTCTAGGAGTGAAGTTTACAGGATCGTACACTAATGGAGTCATGATAAGTGGAACGTATGGAGAATAAACTGCTCCAGTTTCAAGGAACTGTGCTCCTCTATATCCCATAAGGATTACGTTTTCTTTCATGTATGGGTTCTTATAAACTGTGTATCTATTATTCATAGCACCAATTTTTTGAACACCAGCGGCAAATTCCATTTTGTCACCATCTGTGTCAGCAGCAAATCCAGGAATAGATTCAAGGATAGTTGCAACAGCAGGACTAGTAACTAAGAAATTCGCTCCACCTCTAAGTGTCTTTTGGTGAATTTGATTCGATACTTTTTGAAGTTTAGTACCAAGTGTCTGGAACCATTCTCCTTGAGTATTATAATATCCACCGCCAGTTCCTACAGGTTTGCCAATAAAGCTATTACTTGCAGCATCATAGAATTGATTAGACTCTGCTGACCAGAACTCAGTAGTAACTGCGCCATTGATAAGCATATCTAATATTTCAAGATCGATTTCCATCGATACATATTCACTTAACATTGAAGTTAATTCAGCTTCAGCGTCAATTGAGTGATAAGCATTCAAATCTTGAGCAAATTCAGGTGTCCAAACAGCCTTTAACTTTCTAGTCTTAGCAACGATTGGATCTGATTGCATTTCAAGATTCACTTCAGGAATATCAATATCTGTTCCTTCATTGATACCAAGATTAGTACCAGAACCTTTAAATGGATCTGCATCTTCGAAATCACCTCTGGTTATATCTGATGGTTGTCTATTATATGAACAAGTATATCCGCCTGCAGCTAATACTGCGCCAGATCCTGTTACAACAAACTCAATGTTTCCACCATTTAATCTAGTAAATGCTGGGAATTGAGTAAATGTTCCTGCTGATCCCGTAGATAATACAAATGATCTAACAGCTGTATCATCAAATCTAGCTAGAGATGTAGTTGGAAATGATATTACTTGATATTTAGTTCCAAAAGCTGCAACATCAGTAAATGTACTGTCATAATTAACAGATGCAGATGTTGCACTTGCTATAGTAGCAGTATCGCCTTGTAAATGTTCGTTAATAGAATAAGCAAATCTACCAGCGCCATAAAGACCGCCTGATGCTTCGCCTGCATCTGAAGTAACACCGAACATCGAGTTATCGGCATTTGGAGAACCAAATTTGTATGCATTAGATGTTCCACCTGTTGTGTCAAATCCAGGTTGTGCTGTTCCATATTTAAAGTCTAAGTAAAATACTAGACCTGATGGTAGATTCATTGGTTGTACAGAAACGAATTCTTTAGCAGCAAATTCTGCAAAAATTCTTCTTACCAATGGAAGAGCTACCCCTGCCCATTCTTCTGATCCCTCTGCGGTGCCAGTTCCTGACGATTCTCTTACCAGCTGTCTAGCTTGGTTTTCAAGAAGCTGCGCCATTCCTGCTCGCTCGGTTTCATTTTTTAGGCCTTCTAGAAGACCTGTTCTTTCCCATTTTGATACTAGCCCTTTGGCTTTGTTTCTCTGGGAAGGATTATTGTCTTCTAATAATGATGATATATTCATTATTTCTTTCCTTTTTTTAGTTAGGCAATAAACCAGCTAATTTCTTCCATCGATTAGCTAATTCATGTCCTTCGTTAATAATTTGTTTCGTTTTCTTACTCGGTGCAGTAGTTCCAGATGGTTTGGAAGCATAGCTTTCTTTTACCATTTTGCGCTTTTTAACAGGCACATTGAAACTTTCTGCTAATGTACTAAACACTAATTTTACTTCTCTAGTTGTTCCAGCTCTATCAAAATTTTCAATTACTTTCATTTTTTGATTTTCATTAAGCTCGAAGTTCCTAAATAATTTGTTAGTGTAAAGGAGCTTTGCATTTAAAAGATTGACTTCATTGATTGTGTGTCGAAGTGAATGAATCGTGTTATAAGCTTCTTCAAGCTCTTCTTTTGCTGATTCATCTACTGGTTCTTCTTCAATATCTAGTTCAGCAGCTTCAATATCATCATCTTCAGCAAGAATTGATTCAATGATTTCATCGATGTTAAAGGCTTCTTCTAAATCATTGTCTTCAATTTCAGCTTCTGTATCTTCTACTTGTTCATCACCAGGAACGGTTACATCTTCATTTAAGTCTTCTTCTAACTCTCTAATAATAGATTCAAGTTCCATATCATCAACAGGTGCTGGTACTTCTTCAGATGGTTCGATAATTTCTTCACCTGCGTCAAACTCTCCTTCAATTTCATCACCGCCTGCTGGCACTAATTCATATTGTTGTCCGCCTATCGTAATAGATGTATCATCTTCCATGCCTGCTTCGGCACCTAGATCACCTAATGGATCTTCTATTGGAGCTTCTCCGCCTAATTCGGCTTCTAAGTCCATTTCGCCGGCGCTTTCTAAGTTCGCAGTTGGTTCGTCGAATTCCATCGGCAGCTCTTCATCAAATTCAGCATATTCGTCTTCAGCTAATTTAGTTGATAACATTGATTGAATCCTTGGAGCAAAAGCTTCTTCTAATGCAATTTTTGCGTTTGCTAATGCGGTTTCTTTAACGGCCTTAGCGTCCGCAATCGCTTCTTTTAGCAAATCTGATTTTGCCATTTTTTTTCTCCTTAAATTTTTTTTTTTGGAAATAAGATTATTTGGAATCTTAATAGAATAATTAATTTTCGTGACGTTATATAGATTGATAACGTATTTACAATAAATATAGGGTAGTTTGAAAAAACAGTAAAAAAGCCCTAACATTTCTGCTAGGACTTAAATTTAAATTGATTTTGAATTATTCAGCTACAGGTTCTTCTGGTGCAGATTCTTCTGCGTCTGGCTCTGTTGCTTCAATTTTTAAAATCAATGTAGAATCCGTTACTTCAATAGATTCAACTTCAACTTCAACTCCTTCATTAAGAGTTGGTGCATCTGCGTCTGTTACACCCGCGTCTGCTTCTTGTGTATTACAAGCAACCATTGCTCCCAATACAAATAAAAATACTAGTTTTTTCATAATTTTACTTTTTTTTTTTTTGTTATTAATTAAATTTTTATACTATAATATAATAAATATTTTACACATATCCAACCTAATCGTCTGCGTGTAAGTCTTTTATTTTTTGGGTATATATTGCATCGATTTTTTGTTTTCTTCTCTTTACACTTGGTTTTAAAAACTCTCTTCCTTCTTTCAAGTTTACTAAAACATCGGAATCTTTTAATTTTCTTTTCCAAATCCTTAATGCAAAGTTAATATCTTTTTCTACGACTCTAGCACTGATGCCATGTCCTGGGGCTACTGATAGGTGTTGTTTTTGTTTTTTACTCATTCTTTGTTTTTTATTCATTATAACTTATTTTATACGATATCGTTTGTGGGTGGGGCAGGTGGTGGTGCTTGTGGTTGTTGTGGTGCTTGTGGTTGTGTAGGTTGTCCTGTAGTAAATTTAAATCTTGCTACTTCTGGTAGCTGACTTATAAATCCTTGGATTCTTTGTGATTCTTTTCCTGGGTCTTCTCCTAACCTAAAATGAAAGAATCCTAATCCTTTTGCATCATTAAATTGTGTTCTAATAATATGCATTTTCTTTTTTGCTGCAAATTGTTGTATGTCTTTTCTTACATCAATTGCTGTTGCTGGATTATGTAATTGGTAAACTACACCTCCTCTATAATCGGTCATATGATTTAATAAATCTGCTTCTTCTAGTTCTGGCGATTCATTTATTTTCTTAAACCCGAAAAATTTTCTATACATATCATTAACATTTGACATTCTTCTTACCTTTTATATAATATAATAAATTTTTTTCAACAATCCTAGGAATCCATTTCAAAATATCGATTTAATCCTCTTCCAATATCTTCAAATGCAGCTTCAAATCTTTCTCTTAATACTGACATTTCTTGTGCTGTCTTTTCGAATACTTTATATGAATTTGCTATTTCTTTCATGTTTCTGTTAACAGTCATTCCATCAAACCAATCTCCTTCTGAAAGTGTTACTTGGTTTGCTGTTTCAACCATATATTTTACCTTTTCACACAATTCTTTTAAATTGGTTTTTCCATATACGCCTTCTCCTAATTGAGAAAAGCCTCGAATTGCTTCCATAAAAGCTTTTTTCTGTTCTTTGGTTACCTGTACAGGTTCGCTTTCTAATGCTTCCATTAACGCTCTAATATTCATAATTATATCCTACATTTTCCATCATCACAAAGTATTGAAGTTATAATTTCATGTACTCTGTCATATTTGTTTATTACATTCATTTTATTTGCCGACTCAAACATTGGTTGCATAAATGCTCCTGTAGTCGACGGATTAGATACAAAGTCCCAACATATTAATTCAAAGTCTTCTTGAACTTCAACTGCTGATTCTTTATATAATTCTTTTACACTTCCTAAACCTCTACTAGATATTCCTAATGTTATCCCTGATTTAAATAGTGATTTTAATATATTTCCTGCGGGAGTATCTAATACTTGTACTGCTCCTTTAAGACTATCGCCATCCCACCATATTTTTAAAACATTGTGAGATACATTATTTAAATTAACAATTGATGATTCAGGATGATCTAATTCTCCTAATGCTCTATTTTGATCAATATATTCTTTTTGATATCTTACGCACTCTCTAGCTAAAATATTTTTTGGGTATATTCTTCCATTCTGGTTTTTTGCTCCAGCTCTTTGTAATACCCCTTGAACTACCATTCCACCAGGTATGCCGAATTTTGCTCCGTCTGCCTCGGTTAGTGGCGAAAGTGGTTTAAATGGCATATATTCTACTAACAATGATTTAGACATCTTATTCTCCTAATCTTCTAACACGTTCAGAAATCTTTAATAATCGTTCTGAAATCTTATTTAATGCTGTGTGAGTAGACTTTCCATATTCGGCCCTTGTCATTCCTGATTCGTTTTTTAATCTACCTGTATAATTTATTAATTGTTCAATTTCTTGTAATTTTTTAGCTACTTCCCTGATAGTAGTATTTACTGTTCTGGATGGCGATGCTTTTGAGCCATTACCCATTGCAAATTTAGAATATGATTCAATTAGCTTCTCATATTTCTTATCCATTGCTTCGGAAACAGATGCCCATTTATAATCTCGTTTCTTCTTCCCAAATGCCTTTGGGGTCATATATGAACCTGCCCCTCCGGATGTTGATGCTTCTTCTATATCTTCTTCTGTTATATTAATTTTTTGAGTTGGGTCTTTTTTTTCTAAATCACTTACTGTTTCTTCCCAATCAGGATCTCCTCCCTTTGATACAGTAATTACTTCATCTATACATATACATTCATGCATACCACATTCTTCACACAGTTCTGCTTCATTAACAGTTTTAAATTTTTTTTCTATTTCAGTTAAAAAGGATTTCATTTTATATTTGCCTCTTTTAATTCTTTAATTAAATCAAAATATCTTAATAATGATAATACATGAGATTCTTTAATAGTTTTAATTGTCTTAACATTACAAAGCATTTCTGATAATTTGTCTACTTTAATTTTTGTTACTTTGTCATCTATTAATTTAATATGTTCTTTTAATTGTTTTTTAATAACTGGAATAACTTTATTGATATATTCCTTTAAAGACTCAGTATCATTAACGTGTGTAATATAATGATTAAGCAAATTCTTTTGAGATTCATTTAACCCAGAATATTTTTGATTAAATTTATCAACTAATAATTTATATGTTAATAATCGAACATCTTTGTGTTGATTTTTAAATGTTTCTAATACAGTATCTTTTTTCGGAGTATTTACATTTCCAATTAAAATATGTTCTATAATTACATCTTTACATTCTAATATTTGTTTAGGATTACGTGATTCATCATATTCAAATAATTTATATATCGAAGCAATTTGTTTATAATTATTAATCCTAATTTTTGACATTTTATCAAAAATAAAATTGTTTGATATTTCTTTTACTAAATTATACCGTTGTCTTTTAATTAAAGATTTATTTAATTTATTGTGTGTATCTTTACAAGACCTAATAAAATCTAATGCTCTTGCTTCTGACTTAAATTGTTCTTTTATTAATGAATTATATAATTGTAGTTCTTTTGACATCTCTGTATTTTTTCCGAAATACTTTTTAATTATATCAATTGTCACCGACTTATCTGAAGTCAATGATTCGGATGTTAATTTCCTTACTAAAATTTCGAATAATATTGCCGTATTCTTATATTTAGAATGTTTTAGTTTTTTCATATCGAAACAAAGTTCCTTTACATATAAATATCGTGTTAATTATAAAATATTGTCTTCATCTAACATTGTGCCGGAATCTACATCTTTATTTTGGTTTTCTGTTATAATCTTTGAACTTCTGGGTCTTAAATGGTTTAAAATATCAGCATTTTCTGTTGCTACAGTTGTTCGTGTATTTCTAAATCTAGGATCAGGCTGGAATGTGGTTGAAAAGTTTTTAGGATTGGTGCCTTGCTTAATTGTTTTAGCACCAGTCGGATCCCAGCCAAATTCATTTTTATGCTGTCCATATTTAATTCCCTCGGGCGGTCTTCCACCTTGATCTTTTTCTTCTACATCGTCAGAACTCATATGAATTGATGCTAAATCGTGTGGGGTTCCAAATGATGTTCCTGTTAATGTTGGGTCGTTGCCTTCTTGTTCAATTTGGTTTTGTCTGAATCTTAATTTAAGATCTTCAATTACATTATTACGTTCTTCAAGCCATTCATCTTCAGACATATTAAAAATATATTCATATATGTATTTATCAGAAACTAATTTAGAATCTTTCATCGATGTTGCTAATGTCATTTTTTCAGTCATTAATGCGACTTTTTGTTGATCATAGATAATTGATGGAGGAGTTAAGTCTAATTCAAATCCTATTAAATCATCTCCTTCAAATCCTTGAGAATATAAATGTACAATTCCAATTTTAACTAATTCTGAAACTACTATTTTTTGAATTCTTTCAATTGTTCTTGCAAATCTAATATCCATTGATGCCAATGTAGTTTTGCCTTCAACTCCCTCATCATATCCCAGGAATGGTTTAGGAATTTTTAATGCTGCCATCATTTTGTGTTTTACGTATTCAATGTCATCGATGCCGGTGAACTCCATTCCTGGTAGTGTATCTATTGTTGTTTGACTATTGCCTCCCCGCACAGGTAAGTAGTAATCTTCTAACATGTTATTTAAATTAAATTTAAGATTATAGTTACCGGTTTGTTTATCAACATATGGAATTTTTTTCATTTTATTAATAATTGTTTCCATAAATGAATCAACTTCATTTGGTGGAATATTGCCAATATCAATTTTAAAAATACGTTTTTCTGGTGCTCTCATTATTCTGTGAATAAGCATTGCATCTTCTAACATCATTAATTTTTGAAATTCTTGTCTCGCGCCTTCTAACATAGACCTGCCGTACGGGAGAAAGTTTGAATCTGATAATAGCCTGAAATGTGCTATCTCAAATACATCATATTCTATATGCTCAGTTGCTGCGTGCCTAAATTTAATATCATATTCGCCCAACGTTTCATCATATTGCTCCAATCTTTCAATTTCATAAGTAGAAAGTGGGCGTGCATTTAAAATTCCTATTTCTTCGGCAACATCTAATTTTAAAAAGAAATCTCCATACTTACACATATTACGAATCCATGGCCACATATTGAATTCAATGTTTAATATGTCATAATATAAATTGTATAATATTTTTTGTATATGAGTTTTATTTGTTTTAATAGTTAATATATCACCAAATTGATCTGCTAAAGTTGATTCATCGGAGTATATGTCTAATGCAGATGATATTATTGGATCTTTATCCATCATCTCATAATCGGTATACAATTGCATCCGATTCTGTTGCATGTAGTAATTCGAATCATATCCGCCATAACCACCCATATTATGTTTAGTTGTGCCGTGTAATCGATTGTATCTATCCGTTAATTTGCTTTGTGATAAATTCCCCAATGACTGTAATCTGTTAGTATCGACTACTTTTAGTCGATCCTTTCCATACTTACGTACTACTACATTGGTAGAAAATAAATTCTTTAAACGTTTTCTTAATGATGCCATTGTTTTCTTTTTTTATATAAATATATCTTATTACAGAAGCCAGGTTAAATCTTCGTCTTCTGAACCATTATTCCACTTCCAACTATCGTTTTCATTAGAATTATTATTTGTGTAAATTGTATTATCTGTTTTTCTAAATTGTGATAAAGCTCTTTTATTCAACTCAATTCCGTGTTGTCTTAATTTTAAACTTGTATCTCGTAACCACAAACCTATTGCATAACTCATTACTAAATCGTCATTGTAGCCAATTTGTGCTTGTGCTTTACCATTAAGCCAAACAAATACAAATAATTCCTGAATGAGTCGTTTTGATTTAATAATCGGTGTTCCTTCTCTCATATACATTTCTAATGCAGATATCATTAATGGCCTGGTTCTACTTGTGGTTGACACTCCAGGAACCATTTTTGTTTTATCTTTTATGTCATATCCTTTTTGTAATTGAACTTCTAAATCTACATATCCTTCTGTTTTATATGTGTAAAATAAATTTTCATAGTTTCTATCTAATGCTGGTTGTACTGCTGCCCAACCTATATTTGCATTTTCAATTGCTAATAATGCATTATTCCATTCAGTTGCAACTGATACTAACATGTTACCAAAATCCTTAGGTGGTAGCTTTCCTTTATACTCTGCTACCTGTGTTATAGTTTGAACATCTATTACATGAAATGCAGACCAATCTGATGCATCACCCCGTGCTACATCAGCTACGACTATATAATTTTTTGTATAATCTGGGTAGTCCCAGATCCAATATCCATTATCGTACCCTCGTTTTTCAACTGGGTCTTCGCATTTTAATTCGTATTGTTGCAATATTAATCCATCTACTACAGTGTGTCCTGATGATATAAAATCGCAATCACACTCTTGTGCTGCTCCTCTTTCGCCTAATAGTTTTGTTTGCTCGAGTCTCCATTCTTGGTCTCGGTCTGGGTGTAAGTCCCAATGAAGTTTTATTGTTTTAAACCCATTTACTCCAGATTCGGCATCACTCCATATTTGATGAAACCAATTTCCTAATCCATTTGGAGTAGATAATACAATTGCACCACCACCTGTTGATAGTGTAGCCTGGGATGCTATCCATATTTCTTCAATGTTTCTAATAAATGCGGCTTCATCAACTATTAATAAAGATAACGCTTCTGATCGTGCTCCTGTAGATGCACTTGATATTGCTTTTATTTCCGAACCATTTTTGAATTTTAATGATAATTTATTGTTTGTAGTTATGACAACTTTTAGCCAACTAGGCAAATTTTCATTCATTATTTGAACTTTGCTTACTAAGTTTTTTGCTACATCTTGTGTTGTTGCTATAACTAAAACATTGAATTCTTCATTAAATAACATACACCAAAGTGCATATCCGGCTGTTAATGTTGAAATTCCTAGCTGTCTAGATTTGAGTATTACATTGTATCGACTGTCTCTTAAATCTGATAGTGTTTCTTCTTGAAAGTCATATAAATCAAATTTGATTTTTCCTTTTAAAGGATGTTGGATATAACAAAATTGCCTCATAAAGTATACCGGGTCGGTAGCACACTTTACATACTGTTCTTGAATTATTTCTTTTATATTTTTCTGAGCCATATTATTGAACCACTTCTACAATTAACTTTCCGGTCAATACCGTAGTTAATATACCAGCGCCAAACCAAATGATTTTGCTATCATACCATTTTGGTTTTATAAGTTCTTCTCGTTCAATATATAAATCAATGTTACTGTTTAGTAAATCAATTTGTTGTTGATAATATAATTTTTGTAATGAATCTAATTTATTTAAATGTTCTAAACTATATATTAAATTATCTTGTTTTATTATAATATCATTGTTAACAGAATCTAAATAATATAATGAATCTAATGTTTCAGATATATCATGTATTTGTTCTTCTGTAAAACAAGTATCAACAGTTTGTGTAAACGAAAAAACTGGTAATAATAATAATATAATAAAAATTTTTTTCATTTCCGAGTTTTTTTGATTATATTTTCCTTAGCACCTATAGTTGTTCTTTTTGGTACAATAATATCATCTTTATTCTTTTTTGTTTCTGTTAAGTCTTCTTTTTGTTCTTTAATATCAGCTTTAACTTCAGCTTCTTCTTTTTTAATTCGTTCTAATTTTCCTGCTAATTTATCAATTTTTGAATTATTTTTATCAATCTCTTCATCTGTTTTATCTAATTTATTTGCAGTTATTTTTCTAGAAATTAGAAATATTACTCCAAATAGTGCAACAATTGCTCCTACAATTATTTTCCAATATTTTTTAATCGTCTTCATTTTCTTCTTTATTTAAATTTTCTAAAAATTCTTTTTTGAATTCATTAAATTGTTCTTGTACCTTTTCTTCAAACTCGTCTGGAGTCATTTTTGCTGCCCATGTCTCTGTTAAGCCATCTGCATTAGTAACCAATGTACTAGCTTCAGTATACGCTTTTTTTAACATATTAACATCATCTTCTGCTTTTTTTATCCAAGCAACTGCATTATTTTTTATTCTATTTTTTTCATACTCATCATATTTTCCTTCAATGCGCAACTGATGTTCCATTTCGATGACACAGTCAAAACATTTTCCATGATATACACGCATCTTGTTGTCTAATCGATTTGGAGTTTTACATGTACATGTATCTTTAGGACAATTTGGAAATGAATTTAAATATTTTTTAATGTCAGCTGAAATTGAATTTTTTGGTTTTTTTACACGAAATCCATTTTTTTGTTCAATAACATAAATAGTACCGTTTGCATTTGTTTCTTCCCAAATATCACCAACTTCGTGTTTTTTATTTAATTCTGCTTTTTGTTTTGCGTCTGTAAATCCATGGGTTTTTTTTGTTTGAAATGCATGATTGCCTTCAAGCATTTGTTTCACTGCTTTTATATTTTGTAACTTTTTTGACATATAATCCTTTTTATAATTTTGATAGAGCTCGGTCTACTACTCTTTTTAATAAACCAATTTTTCCAATTTTTTGTTTTCTGTCATCTTCTGCTGTAATTTTTTGTACTACATTCATAATCATTTTTACTTGTTGTACTATATTTGGTTTTTGTTGTACTGCCAATACGAAATTGTTAATACGAGAGTCTCCCTGTTGTCCGTCTCCGTCTGGATCATTTGGGTCTCCCTGTGTTTCTTCACCTTCGGGTGGAGCTTCGGGTGCTGGAGCTTCGGGTGCAGGAGCTTCGGGTGGAGCTTCGGGTGCTGGAGCTTCGGGTGCAGGTGCTTCGGGTGGAGCTTCGGGTGCAGGTGCTTCGGGTGGAGCTTCGGGTGCAGGTGCGTCTGCAGGTATTGCTGGTGCTTCTGGTGCAGGGGGTGGTTCGGGTGTATCCGCTAGCGGTTCTTCTTCTGTAGGCTGTTCTACTACTTTTGACAATTCCGATTCCATTATAAATGATTGAATTTTTTTACGTACTATTTCCCTAACTAATTTTTCTTTTTGTTCTTTAGTTAATTTTTTTATTTTTGACATATAGCCACCATCTATTTTTGACATTGTTTCAATATAATCCTTTGCATCTGCTTCTACATTTTTATCAAATGTTTTTAATGCGTGTTTAGCCATCTTAGGATCTCCGTCTTGCATATCTTTTATTGGATATGCTCTATCAGAATCTTTTACATCATAAACCATATTTTCAGAATCGCCTATATCTGAATATTTAATTTTTCTAGGAACATCTGGTTGTGGTTCGCCTGATGCGTCTAATACCATATTTTCGGTCTCTTTTCCCTCATAATCTTTTAGATCTTTTCTGGGTTTATGTTTTTTATTTTCTGGTTTTTTATACTTTTTAGCCATAGCTATTGCCTTATTTTTAATATAAATATTATCTAGAATACTTTACAATGTTTAATATCTGATTTATTGGGGCAAATGAGCCTGTTAGCTTATAAGTATTGCCTCCATATGTGAATACTAATCCTTCTATAGGAACAATTTTTTCAAATCCTCCAAGTCGTTGAATTTTTTGTAAATGAGTTTTCATTAACTCTAATTTTCTTAAATCATTTGTCGATCGTAACTCTCGAATTACAGATGCTAAATCACTTCGTATTTGTTGTGCAGATTCTTTTGGATTTGCAGCTAACATACTAGATACGCCTTTTAATACCTCTGCACCTAATTTTAAAAATATAGATTCAAATGGTTCCATATTTTGTTTTTGGTATTGTTTAAAATCTTTTTGATCAAAATTTACTACCCATTCTGAAAATTCTGGGCTATCGATTTGTTTTATTACATTTGTAATTCGTGGATTTTTAATATTAAATGCCCACCTATTTACTAATATGTCTAATACATCATCTGTAATTTCATATCCTAATTCGATTGCTTTATCTCGTATTACATCTCTCCACCATCCTTTATGATATTCAGCTACTGTGTCTCTATCTTTTAATTCATATTGATTTTTTAATTGATCTACCTCGTTAAATAATGCATCTTGATAATCTTCAAAATCTTCTAATTGTCCAACTTTAATTTTATTTGGTGGAATTAAATTAAACGTTTTTTGCATATGAGCATTTGCAGATTCGACTGCTTTTTGTATCACATTTGCGCCTGTCATATCAGTTTGGATTACATTTCCTTTGTCGTCAAATTCTTGTAAATTATGAAATTGTAATGCTGCAATGTCATATGAAATAACATTTTTAGTATCTGGATATATTATTTCCATATTTGCGAATACACGACCGTTTTGGAATATACTTTGTATTGTTTCTGAATTAACTTGTGAAAATGCAGATGATAGGTCATTCCCTGCTTCTTTGAATGCAGTTGTTAATTCTCCACGACCAGAAAATTTCGTAGCTAATTCTTCAGCAGTTAATGGATTGACCCTTTCTCCTTTATTTCTAGCAAATTTAACTTGGCCATCTTTAACTGTTACAAATATATTTAGCCCGTCAGTCTTTTCTGTTACAGAAGATTCTATATCTAATCTTCCTTGTAATGCTCTTGCAATCATTTCTTTCATATCAGCAAATGATAAATCGTGGCGATCATATGGATGGTCCATATGACCTGCGAGGCCACCTTCCGTTAAATGTTTAGTTCCAAATACTGTTTTAGGAAATTTATTAAAATCATAAACAAATCCTTTATTATCATCTTTATCTAAATATTTTCTTAATTTGCTTATTTTTTGAATGTGTGCTTTAGCTCCTTTTGGAGTTTCATATCCTTCTGCTAGTTCAACATCAATTTTTATATCTGGATATTTTAATTCTAGGCCATTTACTGCTGCTACATTTTTTGCCGAATCATCTATAAAATAAATGTCGTCATACCCTTTTTTTATTTGATCTTCTATCCACCTAGCCTTGTCCATTGGATCAGCTGACCCTAATGCTACGACATAAACATTTTTTATTCCATGTTCTTTTTCCAACCAACGCTTAACTGGGTATCCGATTGATCTGGCAGTTAATATAGTTGTCTTTGCTCCCCTATCAGCTTGTGCTTTTTTAAATGCTTCAACATTTTGTGTTATTGGAGTTGCTTGTTTTATAATTTTATCAAAATCTCTGAAATCAAAGTCATCTCCTGGCAATGGTTCATATACTGCAAAATCTGCAGGCGATAATTCTGAATTTGTTCCGTCACTATGTTTTACATATATAGTAGCATTCATTTTGCCTAATGTATCATCAAAATCAAATACTCTTAATCTTTTGCCTGTTCTTAATTCTGTAAACATTTGTTTTGCATCTTCAAGTAATTCATTTACCCACCATTCTTTTGTAAGAACAGGCTCGTGTTTAGCCTCTACCCATAACGTAGCTGTTTGAGGAGAACCAATTACTTTTCTAATTTCTTCATTTGAGTCTGATTGAATTACATTGTCTAAGTCGTCATATTTCCAATGGGCTTGGTTGTCGCCTTTTCTATATCCATATGTGTAATTATCTGGACCATCTTCGACTATATTGTCTGGATGTAAATTTTTATAATTTTCAACAAATTTATTATATTCTTGACCTATTAATGGCATCTGTGTAGAAAAATTTTCTTTTGGTTTTATACCTGCACTTTTTTGTACTCTGGCTTCTGCTTCATCGCCAAATTCATCTCCAAATGTAGATTCGCCACCCAATAGTTGCCATACATTTTTTACTATGGCATCTGAGTAATTTGGATAGCTGGCTTTAAATTTTGCTAACTCTCCGGAATTTATTGTAGATATAGTTGAGTCTGCAGATATAGGTTCTCCGTTTGGATATGTTAATGGATCTACATTTACCATTAATTCTATAGCATCAACTCCTTGTGGAACTTTATTTCCTTTTTTGTCTGGATTAATTTTATATTTATCAACTGATCCAATAAAGTGTTTTATTCGTACATAGTCTTTATCTTTATTAGCAGCGGCTAGTGCAAATTTTCCGACAGTGTCTTTTGGCATTGTAAGTAAATAATCAAATGCTGACGATAATGGAGAATTTAATCTAGAATATATTAATTCTATTTTTTTATTTCTATTTAATAAATTGAATATTTGTTTGGATTGCTCTCTTGTTACTCCGTGTCTTGCTTTTGGTCCAATAAACATTAAAACTTTGTCGACATTAGGGTTTTGTGCATATCGTTGGGCAAGAGCCATATGAGCTCCTGTGATTGGCTTAAATCCTCCTGGAAATAATACTGTTACTTTATCCATTTTTATTCTTTATTATAAATATTACGTTAAATATTATACCAATTGTTTATGGGGGTGCTGGTAAGTCTGGTATGTCATCGGCTGGTGCCAGTATAGCCCCACCTACAGATCTGCTAGTTCTATATACAAAGCTTTTAAATGTGATAGTACCTGGCCGAGAAGGGCTAATGAATATAACTGAATATATTCGTACGTATTTTCCTTGCCGCTTTTCTATTGTAATATTACCATTATTTATAAGTTCCCATGTGTGTGTAAGTGATCTGGTGGCGGAGGGCATGGTACCACCGCCAACAAATTTTTTCTGGCTGAACATCTGGTGATCTGACCAAGTGTCATACGTATCCGCTGAACTAGTAGCAATATAATGGTTCATCCATATAGTTCCAGTTCCTAGCCCGGTGTTGTGGTGTTTTGCGGTATATGATACTTGCATTCTACTCTCACCTGGTAATATAAATGTTTCAAATACAGATGCAGTGTGTGCATTTACCTCTCCAAATATTGTCGAAGTGTCAACCGTTTGTTCTACTCCACCATCGTAATAAACAACTCGTCCTAAATTTTTTCCATCTAAAAATGCGTTATTAGAATCAAATAAAACATTGCTTCCGCTTATTGCTAAAAACCCAGACGCTGTTATATTTCCAGCTGGGGTGATATGGTATCCAGATGATGATATTTCTAATTGACCATTTGATCCACTAATAAATTGTGCTGCTGGATTACCAAGAAAAAATGTTTCTGTATGTACATCTAATATACTAGGATTTGTTCTAAATCTAAAATAGTTATTTGCATCAGATACTAATTCTAAACCAACTCCTTGATATGTTGTTTCTGATTGATTTGGCAACGCAGATCCAGAAAACAATAAAAATCCTGGTGCACCTGATCCTGTTGCTTGATTAAATCCTCCATATGGTAGTGAACGAATAAATCCTGTATCTTTTAATCCGGAAATATCTATGCCTGATTCTAATGTATCAGCTACATATAATGAACCAGTAAGCATTGAAAATGCTCCGTCAATATATCTATTTCCGCCTTCCCAGGTTTTATTGTTAACATAACTAATTGTTTTACTTCTATCTCCAATTATATTATAATATTCTACTTTGAATGATAATTGATTATCGCTTTTATGTTTAGTTGGTATTTCAGATCTAATTCTTGTGTAATTTGGGCTATATCCTATCTCTGCACTTGTTAATGTTCTTATATCAGCAATTTGCCAGACTCCTGATTCTATTACAAATAATAAAGAACCATTCCCGGATTGATCTGATTTAAATTCAAATTCAATGTCATCATATCTTTGCGATGTTTTTGCTGTGCTTTCTATTTCTCCAATTTTTTTGCCTACTGTTATTGGCAACGATTGATTTAGAACATCTGTTGTATTATAATTAAATGCTGATCCAGATGCGTATATCGATAGTTTAGGATTGTTATTTCCACTAACAGAACTTCTTAATGCTTGTGCATCAATTGTAACTTTATATTGAGATTGGCTTACAAAAAATCCAGCATATATATCTTTTACTTGTGCAACCAAAACATTGTTATTTGAAGTAATATCAGTTGAACTATCAATTAACATTCCATTATTAATAGAAGATGTTGTCCAAGTTAATGTTGGTGCAGTTGATTCAGAATTACCTAAATATGTATGTCCTTCCCAATATGTATCAATTATACTTTGTGTTGTAAATATTCCTATAGACTGATCTGGTGTTAATGATGCTGTGGAATCTACAAATATTTCTGTGCCTTCTAATAATACATCATTTACTTGTTCCCAGGTTCCAACAGTGCCATTTGAATTGGTATAAACTTTTATTCTTGAAATATCCCCAGTTGCTGGATCTAAATCGTTTATTTGTAATAATGCAAATGATTCTGAATTTTGTGTAGGTATAAATGTTGGGTCTGCTTCATATGATAAACTAAATGATGATGGATCAAAATGATTATATGTATGAGATGATATTGTTTTGTTGCTTAAAACAGTAAATGGTGTTTCTAAAGTTACTGAATCTTTATTTAATACTTTTTTAATTTTTGATGTAAATTGTGTACTAGATGGAGTATAATTTGGAGTCGGTGCTGGATTTGTTGGACTAGCAACTGTAATTGTTCCTCCTACCATATCCCCTTGAAAAACGCCTCCTGCTATTTGTAAGATTGGTTGGAAATTTCTATAAAAATATTCGACAGTGCCGGTAGTATATGTTGGAAATTGAGTTGTCGTATATGTTCTATCTAGTTGTACGCCGACATTTTCTTCGATTGTCATTGTGGGTTCGATTGTAAATATTATTTCCGTTTCATTAGGATCAGTTGGATTAACAGGAAATTTCCGTATCCATTTTACATTTGGTTTGTCTCTCCACTCTGCTGGGACTGACTGACCATTATATTTAGCTAACGTTCCTGTTATAGTGACTGTACAGTCGCCGGGGGGCGTATCTTCATATATATAAATTGATATAACTCTAGATTTGTCTTCATCTAGATAATTAATAAATTCAGCATATATTGGATTTCCATTATAGTCTAAAACTTCGACATCAACAAGTGTTCCTATTTTTAAATTATTAGTATTACCTTGTAATTTAATTAAATTTTTGCCTGCGGTAAACCGTAATGGAAGTTTAGTAATTTTGAATACATCTGGAGATGATACAGATGTGTCTGTAACATAAGTTATTGCGGTATCAAACCCTTTTTTTACTGCCCGATATTTTGCCATTTAACATTACCCTTTTGTATAAATATTAAGTATGTACAATCTGGCTGAAATTGTTTATCTTATTTACTTCGATTAAATTGTCTACCATATCTCTCATTGTATCAACGTGTGATATGATAATAGAAAATTCAAATTTGGTTCTAAAATATTCAAATAAGTTTGAAACTGATGACATATGGTTTTGATCTAGACTGCCCCATCCTTCATCTATTGCAATGAAATTTGGTCTTGGTAATGCTGATACATTTATTAACGCTACTCGAATTGCCAATGAAGAAATAAATCTTTCCATTCCTGATGTTAATTCTAACGGCCAGAAATTATCCTCATCATAAATAATATATCCATTAATATTTTTACCATCTGTCTGTAAAACCATATTAAATTCTACTACTTGGTTTAATACATTATTTATTTCATTTTCAATTTTAGGTAATGCAATTTTAACTAATTCATATGAAACCCCGTTTCTTCCAACCGCACCCAAATAATATTCATATGCTTTATATTCTGTCTCTAATTGTTTATATTTTTCAATTTGTTCAATTGCATTTTTCTTTTTAGTTTTTGCTACTTCAATATCTCCATGTTTAGATTTAATTGAATCTGTTATACCTTTTAGTGTAGCTGTAATTTCTTTTGTTAATGATTTGTTATTTTCAATTTTCTCATTGATCTCCAAATTGTGTTTAATTGCAGATTCATTTTTTCTATAATTGTCTTGTTGCTTTTTATTTGTTTTTAATTCATTCTCTTTTGTTTGTAAATCACTTTGCATTACTTGTAATTGCAATTTTTGGGTTTCTATTTTATTTTTTAAGTCTAATCTAGATTGATATGTTGATATTATATTTTTTATACCATCATATTTGTTTTGTATATTATTTAATGCATTTTGTTTACTTTGCAATCGAATTTCATTTTCAGGCAATTCTTGTTTTGCTTGCTCTGCTTCTTTAATAAAAACATTTGAAGTACAATATTTACAATTTGGATCATATTCGTGTGTCTTTAAATGATCAATTTTTTTCTTTTGTATTTTTACTAATTGTTTTAATTCTGTTTCTTCTCTTGTTAGTTTTTTTATTGCTTTATCTGATGATTGTAAACTAAGTGTAAGTGTTTCTATTCGTTGTTCTAAACGCCCTGGTTCAGCATCTTCTTCTACTGCTCTGTGAAGATTTATATCAAATTCCTTATATTCGACATCTGCTTTTGCTACAGCATCTTCTTGGTCTTGTATATCACCGTCTAAATCATAAATTGCTAAATCTAAATCTTCTTGGTCATCTTCCAATTGTTCTATATCAGGTCCGTCATATGATGTTGGCTGTTTTTTATCAATTAACTCAAGAATATTGTCTTGTAAGTCATTTCTAGACTCTTGTAAATCATGTTCAGATTTTTCTAATTCTGTAATTTCTTGTTGCTCAATTGATATGATTTCTCCAGATTGTTTTATAATTTCTCCAAAATCCGTCTTTTTATATTCTTTTAACTTTCCAGCTGTCTCTTTTACTTCTTGTGATGCAATATGATATAATTGTTCAAATACTGTTGTATCTAAAAATTGTGATAATAAATCTTTTCTTTCTCGTTGGGACTTTTCTATAAAATTATTATTATCTGCTTGTAATGAAAATGCAGTTAATATGAAATCATCATACGTACCAAGATACTTTCTAATCATTTTATTTGTATCACTTCTTTCTTCTCCATTGAAATTTTCAGTTTCATTATAAAAATCAACATTTACTTTAACATGACCATGTTTTAATGTTATTCCTTCACGCTCAATAGTATATAATTCATTGTTTAACATGAATTTAAATACTCCTTTAAATGTAGACTTTTTATTATTTAAAACTTCTTTTGATTTACTTGTCTTGCTACATTTATCAAATATAGTATATGTTATTGCATCTAATAAAGATGATTTTCCGGAAGTATTTGCGGCAAACAATCCTACTACATCCTTTAATTTAGAAAAGTCAATTATATTTTTTTTGCCATATGAAAACATATTTTCAAATTCAAATGATATAGGATACCAAGTTACATTCCTAACACAATCAAGTGCTGGTAATTTAGAATTCATTGTTCTATTAATATGTCTTACTGCATCTACTTCTGAATCTAATGCATCTGGAAATGTGTTTTCTACATATTCCGTTATCATTGTATTTTGATATTCAACATCTCTTACATTTCCAATTGTATTTACTTCTAATTCCTGTTGTTCTAATTCGTCAGTATTACGTTGAATTGAAATATCTTGAACGTCATATTTGTTTCGAATTGTTGCAATTAATTTTTTAATATCAGCTGCGTCTGTTCCGTTAAATTTTATTCTTACTCTAGGTTTTTCTGGAACTCGGTGTGGTGCACTTACAATAGTTGATTTATTAACTTCGAATGTAACATATCCATATTCATTATGTACTTGTATAAATTCAGATGTTTTGCTTGGTAGGTCCCATACTAACATCCCATGGTCTAATGCTTCTCCATGGTTTTGTTGAATTAAACTTCCTGGATATCCAATTGTTTTTTCTGCATTTAAAAATTGTGCTGGTTTGTGAATATCTCCTAATAATGTTAAATCGTGTCCTTCGAATAAATCTGCTTTTACATGATCGTTTGAAATTTCAAATCCAACATCAGTTAATGCCGTATCAACAGCTCCATGGTGTAATGCAATCTTATAATGAGCATCAAATTCTTTTGCTCGTATATAATTTTCGGGTTGTACATCTACTGCCATATGATTAAAGACAACATTTCCTAATTTAAACAATCCATTATCTTTTATAAAATGTATATTTGGATTATTAATTACATTTAATATAGGTGACAGTGCATCTATTCGATTTAAATTATTTAAATTCATATCGTGGTTTCCTAACATAACAATTGTTGGGATTGTAAAGCCACGAAAAAATTTAGTTAACATGTTTATTAGTTCTGGAGACATTTCTAATTTAGAATGTACTATATCGCCTGTTACAACACAAATACTAGAATCTGTTGCGTGTTGCGCAATGTGTAAAAACATATTGTCAAAAACTTTATTAAATTCATCATGTCGTTTTAGTGTTCTAATGTGTATATCAGATATATGAAATATCTTATCGATATATTTTACATTAGTTTCTAATTTTTTTATTTCCATATTATATTCATTCTTAACTGCATTAACCTTTCAAAAGAAAATGTAGTTGTTTGTGTAATCATTTTGTTTATTGTTTCAAATCCTAACTCACTTGGGTCTTTATCTGGTAATTCTACGAAATATACATTTAATCCTTCTGCCATAAATTTCTCTGCGATAGACAATGCTTTTTTAATTGCATCTTGATCTAAACATAAGTATATATCTTTTACCCGTTCTTCTATAATTTTTTTCTGTAGTGCCGGTTGTATTATTTTTCCAAATAATGGTATCGCATTTCTTTTTATTGCTATTGCATCAAATGCTCCTTCACATAATACAATTGGCTCTGCCCAATTAATTAACATTTCAAATCCTATTATATCTTTAGATACTTTTGGATTTTTGTGTTTATAAGAATCACTTGAATAATATGCTCTAGATACAAAATAATTTATAAGTCCTTCTTTATTATAACTTGGTATAATTATTTTTCCAGAATATTCGCCAGCTTCAGCATACCCAATTCTGTATCTGATAATATCAAATATAGTAACTCCTCTTGTTTTTAAATAATGCATTGCATTACGATAATCAGGTGTTTTCTTTGGAATCCAGAGTGGTATATATTCTTCTGGCAATCTTAATATTTCTTCTGTTTTTATTGTTTCATTATTACGATATTTTGCAGTTTGAATTATTCGACTTAATTGCTCAAATTTTTCTTTAGGAAGTTTTAGTTGTTTAAATAGCGAAACGATCGTTCGCCCTTTTCTATCAGATATCCAACAGTGCCATGGGTTCTGGCCTTCTATTGATGTGTTAAGATTTATTTCTAATTTAGGTTTATAATGTGAAGTAAATGGAGAGAAAAATGCTATATTATCTCCTGAGGTTTTCTTACCTTTACCTAATACAGACTCTAATAATTGAAGTAATTTAAGATTCTTCATATTAATATTATAATGAAAATACTGAAGAATTCAAAGTATATGGCTTTTATATTATGGTTAAATACATTTATTAATTACATCAATAAACGATCTAACGATCATCATTTATTAAACATTTCATTTAATAATAAATAATAATCATTTTATTAATACATTTAGAAAATAATTAAAAAATTTCACAAATCCAACCTAATACGTTAAAAATTGTTTTTGTGGTTTAGGAACTTCTCCAACTTTCAAACATTCTTTAAACCATTCATCTGGGATATCTTTCTTTGCAACATGGGTTATCCCTAACTTATTTGCATACATTTCATATGTGGTTTTACTTCCCTTTGTTATTTTTTGGTTTGGATTTTGAAATACTATTCTTAAGTCAACTCCTGGATTAGAAGCTAATATATTTTTCATTTTTCTTCTATCAATAGTAGTCCATCTGCCTTTTGTTTCAACATACATAGTTTCTCCATTTTTCTTTTGAAATATAAAGTCTGGTGTATATTTGTGATTTGTTGCTGGCACTACGTAATCTAATTTTTCAGTTTCGTAATTTACTGGATATTTTGCTTCTTTAATTTGATTAGCAACTGTTAATTCTAATCCAGATTTATAACCGTATTTATATGCCGCTTGTCGTTTTTTGCTTCCGGCAGTATGCCAATGATTTTTTTTCTTCATCACTCTGCAGATCCCCATGGGAGTTCTGGGTCAACAGAATAATAATACTTGGTCCCATCTGGTCCAGGTAGTATTAAATGAACAGGATCTTGTCCTCCAAAAAATGCCCACCCATCATCAATTTCAGCTGCTATACTATATGGATTTCCTATTACATCGCCAGTTTTTATATCTAATTCAACATCAATAGCCTCTGATCCGGCTAATTCATCTCCCTTTCCCCGATACCATTGTTTGTATGAATATTCCTGTCCAATAACTTGATTTTTCCCAATTAACCATGCTTTCATTATTTTAAAATATGGATCTGTATCCCTTAACCCAGTTTTTTTTAGCCAGCCTTGAGCTAGCAAATTAAATTGTCTAGCAAACCAAACTTCATCATCTCCCCCACTTGTTCTTGCATCAGCCATTTGTTTTAACTTCATCGAGCCACCAGTTTCTTTCCACCAGTTTTCTGTCTTTATTGCTAAAGTCTTGGCTTTGTTAAAAGAATCCATATTCAAACCAACAGAAGATGAGTTGTTATTAGAATCACTAGAAGAGTTGTTATTGTTGTTATTGTTGTTATTGTTGTTATTAGAAGATTCTCCGTTATCATCATATTCTCCATCTCCTATTATTTGTTCCTTAAGATTCTTGGTTCTGAATCTTCTCATATTTTCTGCTAGTATATTTTTTTTCATTAGTATTCCTTAATTTAATTTTTTAATAGATTTTGCTAATGGTTTATCACGTTTCATCCACTTCTTTTTCTTCCTATTGAGGTGTTTATAAGGAGCACTGTTATTTTTAGGATGTTCACCTAAATAAAACTTAATAGTATCTGGAGTAAGTCTATTCGAAGAATCTAGAACGAAATAACTTCCAATAGTACCCGTTGATTGAGGATCATTATTGTAGGATTCTAATTCACCAGATGTTTTCTTTTCACTTTTAGTTACCCAATTCCCACCATCTTTATAATTCCATTCAATCTTGTATAACCACCCTTTTGAATCTTTTAAATCATTATATAGTTTTATCGCAACATCTCTTTGTGCATCATCTTTTGCTCGTTCTTCAGCAGCAACTTTATTATAAGCTATTTGCACTTTTAATTTCTCCATCTCTTGTTTAATTTTTTCATCTGCTTTATCTTTAAAGCGAGAATGAATATCACTAATTTTATCACTACGGATCAGAGTAGCCTTATTTACTTTTTCACCCTCCCAATATGAGTCTTTATCAGTAATCTCAAACATGTATATGGTAAACAATTGTTTACCAACAAAAGAAGTTTTACCTTCTTCTTTCCAAACATATAAAATTTTACTATTTTTATTCCAATTAGTTAAATTAGGCGAATTAGATAATATTGTTTTTATATCAGTTTCATCTAATTGCTTAATAAGTTTATTCTTAATAAAAAGAACATTCAGAAGCATAATATGAGAAGCAACAGCTTTAAAATCTTGTTTTGCTTTTTTCTTTTTATTAGGATTGTCGATAGTTTTTAACACATACTCATCATTTGGTTCACGAAAAGTATTCTCTAGTAATATTTCTTTAAGTTTAATCATTTTATATAAATATACCATTACATATCAATATCGATATTAATTAAAAAATTCATATCAACATCATCTCTTTTCTTAATTGCAGCACCCAATTTTCCTATTGCTAATAATTGTCCTGCATCATTATATAATCCAATTTCTGTTATATATGGATTAAAATTACTACCTGTTGCCCAATTTTGAATAGTCATATCATCATCTTTCAATGTGGTAGGATTTTGAGATACATTAAAATCTCCTGCAGCTAATCTAGTTAAAACAGAATGCTCATATAATGTAATTGTACTCTGATAACTTGCAGTATAATTTGCTGTTAAAATATCATTATACCTATAATCAGGACTAGATATTACTACTAATCCTTGTTTATTAAATACATTCCCAACTCTATTAGTTTGCAACATCCCACCACCCTCCGTACGGTCCGATAACGACGTTATTTGAGCTTGGGTGAGCGCCTTATTAAAGATTCTAATTTCATCTAGATCTGCGTGTATGTTACCGTTATTGGGGCTATAACCACCTATTTTCAAGGGGTCTTGATTGTCGATCCTAGCAGACGCAGTAAATGGAGTATTAAATTCAGATAACAGTAAATTTGACCCAATAGATGCGTGTAATGTTGCATCAATATACATATGCAATTCGCTTCCTGTCTTTTGGCATAATACGTGTGTCCAGCTACTGCTAACAAACGCAGATGAGGATATTTGGGCTATATAAGTATTAGACCCAGCTGCAGAAAATAATAATTGATTGCTACCACTTAATTCGATATTGAATGGGTATTGTGGTGTATTTGAAGCAGATATTTTTCCTAATAATAATTCATTAGTTGTTGCAGACCCACTTGATATAAAGAAAGAAATTGCATAATTATGGTCTCTATCATAATATCCTGGAATAGTAGTTTCTATATAACCAGATCCAGAAAAGCTAGCTGCCAATCCGATTGGTAATTGGCTACCATTACTTGTTGTTACTCCATCTATATAAGTAACACCAGAAGCTGTAATATATGGAACCCTAGTCAAATCAAAATATTCATTAAATCCTTCATTGAATACCTCGCCTCCAGGAAATGAACCAGTTGAAATAACAATATCGTATATATTTCCATATCTATCTGATTTTAGATCAACAGTGCCGTCATATATAAACGACTTTGGTTTAATTGCTTCTCCAAATTGTGTTTGTGGTATTGCAAATACAGATGCAGATTCATATAAAAACTTCGAAGTGTAATTTAAATTTGTCTGACCATGTGTTTTGCTAGGCTCCGATTTTCTTTTATAAAATAATTGGTCGATAGAATAATATGTTGAAAATTGATATGTTCCGTCTACATTAGTAGCAGAATTAAATGTATTGCTACTAGATATTTGGGGCAACGAAGAAACATAAATACCTTGTAATGGATTATAACCATCAGCTACAGAACTACCAGAAGTAAATATAAATTGTTTATATGCTTGAAATTTATTAACTTGAAAGTCACCTGGCTCAACTTTTTTGAATACCTCCGGTGATATTCCTTTATATTCGTCTATGATATTGTTTGACATATTAGTAGAAACCCATTATACATTTATAATAAATATAACAGGCCTAAAATCAATGATTTATTTTAAAAGTCTAATTTGACTTTAACTAACGCTTCCCTAGAGAATGATTTAAGTAATGGTTTACTTAATTTCGCAACTGCCAACAATTCTTGTTTATTATTATATAAACCAACTGTTGTTATATATGATATAGGCGCACCTACAAAAGTACTTTGTGCAAATTGTCCAACACTACCAGTTGTATATGACGGATTATTTGAGAAATTAAACATTCCATTTTTAATTCTTACAAAATAATTTGTACTAGTTACTGTTTCTTGGTTTCTAGCATCAAATCCGAAGGCACCAGATCCGGATATAGAGTGGAATAAAGCATAATGATTATTTCCTTCAGAATCAGAACTTGTATTAGTATCAAATGCTAATTGTTGGTCTAACATCTTTCCATCTAATACCAATGCCCCATGTAGTGGATAAAACAATCCATAATATACAGGATCTGCAGTATTATAAATACCATCATCAATACTACCAGACACTATATTATATACAATACCCGATTCTCCATTTGTGCCAACATTAACACTTGAGTCATCAATTAAAGTATAAGTTCCTGCCGTAAGTGTTACACTTCCAGTAGCATTACTCGCCCTAGAACCTATAGTTGTCAGCGGCAATTCCCAATTGCCTGCATCTAATTGCTCTTTCATTCTATTACGCTGTATATTAACAACATAAATCGAGTCAGTACTCCCAGAACCAGCAGTAACAAATCTTGTTGCTGTTTTTTCTAATAATAATTGTTTATATTGACCATATGTAGCTTTTGATGCTGGGTTCGCTAAAGAGCCTAACTCAGATGATCCACTTCCCAATGCATTACCATAAGCTAAAGCATATTGTACTGCAGATCCTGTAGCACTAGGGTCTTTTTGGTATACATCTACATAATGTCGTATTTGGTCTAGAGTTTCAGTTGAAGATGAAAAGTGTGTTGTTAATGTTCCTTGGTTATCACTCCACAATCCAGCAGTAACTAATTCTGTTTGGTTTTTAACTATATCTTCTGCTTGATTAAATACAGAAAATGTTTTACCCATATTTGATATTGTAGTTGCAGCTGTTTGTTGTGCTACCATTTGTTCTGCCATTTGTTCAGCCAACGCTTGAATTTGTGAATTCACAGCTCCACCTATTCCTTCTTGACCAAGTTCTTTGAGTCTTTCTATAGCAGACCCCCTTGCTTTACCAATCCCATGTTTAGGATATTTTTTTAATTTATATATAAAATTTCTTTTCATTCGGTTTATGCCTTATTATTGTTAACTAGTACTATCATTCATTGCTGTATTAATTGTTAATTTATTTACAGTTAAATTAACAGTAGTACTACCACCAGTTTCATTTCCTATTATTGTTATAGTACTTGTTTTATTTGCTAATACCTGCTTTTTTGCAGATATTTGGAACGCAAACCCAGCAACAGCAACACTTTGATTATCTTCATTACTACCAACATATCCTGTACTAGTAGGAAGTACTGAATTTTGTAATGGTTGTGTTACCGATATATCTGCAGCATCGCTATCTGCTAATATTGCTGTATATCCATAAGTCGAATTCCCCCCTTGTAAATTACTAGTATTTGGAGATATAATTGCAGTATCTCCAGGCCCAACTAATACAATGCTAGAATTCCCAACTGTTACTACCGGTATTTGTGTTGTTGATTTGGGTAGTGTAACTAATTTATATCTTAATGCTTGAGTTCCATCTGCAATAGCTTCTGTTACAGGCATACTTTCAATAAGTATACCATAATAATCAGTACCTTCTTGGTGTCCTATATTCCATAAATTATAATCTATTTCATCATCACCTAACGCAAATTGTGTAATATTAAACGCATTTCCGCCTTTTGCTAGCAATTCTCTTCCCTTTAGAGTCAATATAGCATCGACTGTTACTGAACTGTTATTTAAATATCCCATTTTCTTTAACCTTTAATTTTATATAAATATTACATTATATTATTTGTTGAATTAATATCCAACCCACCTTGTTGGCCTGGAGATTGTGTAATTATCTGATTTGGATTTGCTTCCATAAATTCTACTACAGGACCACCATCAATTGTGTCTGTTGAATCGATATTAAAATCGGGGCTTGTCATCTTACATCCTATATATTCATGTCGTGCTTTTCCAATTGGCATATAATCCTGCACTTCAGCTGGGCGCATAACACTACCAGAATATATATATTCATAAAATTCTGACAATCTACTACCAGTAATAGTTGGCATCACTCCTTCGCATAACCAATATGGAGTCGATGATTTTATCCACCCACTTGAAGATCTAATTAAATAAGGATAACAATATGTAGTTCCATCATAATTATTTTGGCTACTAGTTAAATACGCTTCCATTTGGTCATCATCAAATGCTATTATAGTAGCAACAGGTACAGAAGTAGATCCACTATACACAAGATACTGTGCATCCATATTTTGGTTTTCATATGCAACTAACTCTCCTTCATGTGATTCATCAAATCGATTAACATTTGGCAACGCTGTATCTTTACTTCGTTCTAATAAATTTGGTTGTATTAATAATCCAAGTATTTTATCCGCCCTAGCAGGCAATAATTGTTCTAATTGTTTAAAGAATGATAAATCAAATAATGAAAAGATTTTAATATACGCATTAATATCATTTTTAGTATTATATTTTTTCCAATATTCAGATGCTACACGAATTAAATCAGGATACGATCTACTATTTTGGTCTCCCGGGTCTCCTATATAATCATCTAGACTCTGAAATCCTAATTGTGCAATGATATCTTTATTAATCATTGTTTGTGGAGAATAATATACTCCTAATTTTTTGCTATCTAATGGAGCAGTATCAAATTGACTCCTTTCTGCTCTTGTTATAACATCTAATGCACCAACTATATTATTTGATTCCAATCTTATTTTATTATCATCAAATGTTCCTACCCCCAATGATATACCATCATAATAATATGTTTCTTCAATTGAATCATATGGTATATCATTAGTCCAACTTGCAAAAGAAGCAGATATTCCAGAAGGATTTGGTTCTACACCATTTAAACTTGAAGTCAATGAATGATTAATTTTCTGTGTTAGTGGAACTCTAAATACTAATTCATCATATGCATCTATATTACCATCATATGCAGCAGGAGCTCTTGTGTGGTTAGAAAAAGGATCATCGAGATCACCAATTCCTGGTTCAACATTTAAACTTCCTGTCCACAATCTTAATTCTTGCAATTCTCCTTCTAATCGAGTTGCTCCAGTACTGGTACTTCCTAATGTAATAGTTCCAGTTGATGGTAAACTTGCAATGGCAGATGCCGAAACAGTAGATACAATTTTTCCGTATTTAGCTTTTCTAGCAACAATTTCCAGACCCCCGGAAGTTCCAGACCCATAAGTCCCAGACCCATATCCTCCAGAACCATATACCATACCTATGCCGGAAACATAGCTTCCTGTACGTAATATAGTATTGACCCAATCTCCATTAAAACATTCAATTTCTGCAGACGCAGTTCCATTAATATTAATAGTACCCAATGTACCAGAAGAAAAATCAACAGTTACTGAATTGCCACCCACATTATATAAATTCATTGTGCTTGACATCGTAGGATTAGTTAATATGTTCTCTGTGCGGAATCTTAATTCTACACTGCCAATTGGCTGATCATAATTGATTATAACAGTACCAGCTGGATTTCTAATTAGATCTAGTGCATAATCAAAATTCAATTGTTCATATATTGGAATACGGTCTAATCTAGGCCCACCATATTCTTTAATAGTAATTAATGATTGTGGTACTCCATAACAAGCTAATAATGCTTGAATACTTCTTTTTGTGCCTTTAGATTTTAATAACCCAGGAATATTATTAACTATTCTCCTCCATATATTATAAGTCACATCTCGCGCGGATACTGCAGGCTCACCAACAGAATTAGATCCGGTTAATGGAGTCCCATATTCATTTGTTCCTAATGTATATTCCCATAAATTTTTATGTTGGTTGCCATCTTGTAAATTCCATCCAAATTGTTTTGCCACAGAATATAATAATTTATTTGGCATTCCTAAATTAGGATGTTCATCTCTTTTATTAATTCGAGTCATTGCGTTAATATACGTATAAAGTATATCATAATGTTGACCTAACATATTAACAAACGTTGATAATTGTACATTGCTTTCATCTAATAATATAAATTCAGGCACAGATTTGGTTAATATATTAAGATTTCTGTTATCATATATCGATGCACTGTCATATAATCCATCATACCAATTTTCAAATTGACTACTCGTAATAGAGTATTGTATATATGGATAAGTAGAATTTGATTTTGGATTTGGATTTATATAACTACCAGTCATAAATTCAACTGTTGGATTTTCTAACGGAATTTCATGAGTAAACATTCCAGATGAAGATTCGTAATACAAAAATTGTTCAAAATTATCAAATCCACCAATTAATCTAGATTTTAACGTATCATAATCTGCTGCATTAGTTATAGAAACAGATCCAGATAGTTGTGATGCCGAAGAAGACTGTTCTGTATAATATTCTAACAAATTTAATTTATATCTGTAATTAACAAGTCGCTCTGTAGCAGAACTATAAAATACAAAATTATTAAAATCAGTATAATCTATACTTAATCCAACTCCTGACAAACTGCCCGAAAAATATGCATCGACAATCTCTTGTGATGTTTGTGTTGATGATCCTAATAGATCATTCCATGTTTTTAAATCAGTCTCCGCAGAAACATCAAATGGTTGATTATTTGCTTGCCAATTTGGCCCAGATAATGTATTAAATGTTTTTATCGTATCTTTTGAGTATATAACTACATTATCAATATATGGATATTTATTTTCTTCTACAACCCAACACTTAAATTGTTCTTCAATTGTATCAGGCAGTGGGGCTAATAATTTTACATATAAAAATCCTCCGATTACAACACTATTAACATATTGAAACGTTTGGTTTCTGCTAAAATTTAAAAGATATGTTTTTGCAAATCCACCTGGAATAGCAGTTTGATTAACTGTATTAATATAATTATTAATTTGAGTTAAAAATTCTGTACTACTTTTGCTAATTGCTTTTAATCTTACCTCTGTTCGATCTGGAGATATTTCGTCAACTTTTAAATGCTGTCGCGCATAACTACCAATTAAATTTTCAAAGAAATTGATTACAAATCTATAATTTCCTGCTGTTAAGTTTAAATTATCAAATTGTGAAAACAAATCAATATTGATTGGGACACCATTTAATGGTATATCTTGATTTGTATCTGTATTAGTAAATGTAGCAGATTCATTAGTTACTGGTAAAGTATGTTCTCCTGTTATCCACGTATCATTTGCATATACATGAAATTCTAATAAACTATCTACTGATGGAGCAACTGTACTATCAAAATCAATTCTTCTGTTTAATGGAAATGATAGTAAATCAGACGACTTTTTAGGAAGCCTAATTCCAGATAATGATTTATCTGCATTTAATATTTCGTCGATATTTGAGTATTGTTTTAACATATTAAATTATAAAGAATACGATTCCAAGTTCGCATTGATTGGCTCAATGATTTTAGACCACCCCCATCCGCCTGCGTTATTATCGCTATTCCAATTTGCATCTATATCAGAATATGTTCTGTTACTATCTCCATCATACCAAGAAGTATGAAAATCTCCAACTACTTCTTTAACACGATTGTTCTGGTCTTTTTTTATTCTGTATTCAAAATAAACTGTCCTGGTTTGTGGTGCATTAGGTAGGCCAGATTCAGGAAATTGTAGATTAAATCTTATACCAACATTTCCTTTTATTTGTTCATTACCATTTGATAATGTAACTATTTTATTAGGATTTTTTGTTTTTAATCTCTCTATTAATTCCGGAATACGTAAAACCCATCCGCCATAATCTCCGCCGCCCGGTGCAGGGAATGTTACAACAGGCGTTCCACTTTTAATTCCATCTCCATCCACTAAAAATGGAGTCATATTAAGATCAACGCCATCTCCATCCACGTTTAGTGTCATATGTGTCCCCCCAACTCTTATTACATGAATTGTGGTGGAAACGACATAATAATTCCAATTGGAATCAGTTGTAGAATCCTGTTTGTATATATGAATATCTTGAGGATCTTTTAGTCCCCAACTATCAATCCAACCACTCGGAGTTTGTACATTAAATCCAAGATAACTGTCTTTTGTATCATCTGTATTAAATTCTGAAAATCTCGTCTGTGGTTGTTGGTTACCCAAAGCGGCCTGGCTAAATTCAGCAGGAGAAAAATCACGTCCATTTATATAAATATTAGTACCTCCTAAGCTATCAAAATTAGTCACACTATAATGAAATTTACTATATCGGTCTTCTCCATCTGGAAATGCGTCTAACCATGTATATGCTGGGCCTTCTTTATAGCTAGCAATTACAGAAGGAGCTGTAATAGTATATGTCTTATTATCATATCCAGTTTCAATGCCATCGGTTGTAGAAAACCAATTATCTTCACCTTTTTCTTTACCGCCAATATCACCGGCAATATTAGCAAATGGCGGTAATCTGTTTTTAATAGCCCAAGTACTGTCTGCTTTGATGTAAAAAAGTCGTTTCAAATTATCTTTGATAATCCATAAAGTATCTCCATCTTTTAATAATCTTCCTTCGTATACATCATACCTGAAATTAGGAAGATCGATATCTAATCCTTCTGTACCGGTTGAAGTTACTCTTACTGGGAATTTAAAATATTTAAATTGTGTATCTACTACTTCTACAAATGATTGATTGGTAATATTTTCAATTGATGGTTCTATTATTAGTCGCTGATTAGAAGCAGATTCTTGTAATTTAATATTACCAGCTCCATCCCTATCTATTATATAAGGATTATTAGATTTGTATGTCAATCCATTTAGTATATATGGTTGTTGTATTTCTTGTGCTATAGGCTCTGGTACCAGATCCGTAGCTAGCAGTAATTGTGCTGGAGCTTCTGTGATATTACTAAATCCACTCGTTCCTGGCGTATTATTACTAGCCCCGCCTTCACTTATTCCGATGCTATTAATTCCGCTGCTATTAATTCCTCCTGGCATATTACTTACCTAACTACTTTAAAATAGAAATCATCTTCTATATATTCTTCTACAAAGCCATCTGTGACTTTAAACTCTAAACGATAATAACGTGTCGGCATTAATCCGGTCATGTCCATATAAACAAAATTACTTGTACTATCGCAACTCACTTTAGTATAAATATTATCATATGGAATTATCGTTTCGTCTGTAGCCGCATCTTTCAATGTATATAAAGTATTGCTAGGCAAATATTTTACGGTTGTCATTGGAAATAAATTAGTTGGTGATTTTTGAGGATATTTATCACGAGCATAAATTCTAAGTTTAGTTACCGCTGAATCCTTATATTCTTTTTTAAGTTTCGTATATACTGTATATGAATTTAAATCCATTGCAGCCAAAGATCCTGTATTAAAACTAGATTTATCAAAATACATTGTTAATCTAGGAACATATACAGTGTGGGTTTCTCTACTAAAGAATCTTACATATCCAGTTTTTGAAACATCTGCCTCATCTGCATCAGAAAATTGTAATAAAAAGCCATAATTTGGAATAGTAAATCCTCCCGAACCACTTATCCATGTTTTCACTGCTCCAGTAACATCAATATTTAAATCAGTAGGTCTATAACTAAAATCTTCGGATAAATCTAATCCTGGTTGTGTATAAAATGATTGTGAATAAAATGTTAAACTACCACTATATATTCCAGACCCAGATTGATATAGCCAACTGCCACCTTCTCCTGATCCACTTATATAAATGCTACTTGCACTCCCGGAAGGTACTGCTATTTGTTGGCTTCCTGATGTCCAATAGAAAGACCCAGATTTTGGATTGTCCCAAGTTATTCCATTATCAACTGCAGTTGTTAAACTTACTAAGCCTGTACCATTAGTCCAATCATCTCCGACTAATTTAGCATCAATTGTATAATCAGCGGGTAAGTTTTTTGCATGGGTAGTATATAATTGTAACATGAATTTACAATCAGTTAAGTTTACATTATATTTTGTTAATGCACTTGAAACATCGTTCATATCAAATTTAATAACAGATCTAGACTTTAAATAACTACTCCCAGCAGTTGATAGTCGCTTTCCAACTTCTAATATCTCATCTAAGCCAGTATTGGTTGTTGGCAATGACTCATATAATGTTGCGTCTTTTTCTGGATATATTATTTTAAACATTTTTTTTCTTCTTCAATAATTAATTTTTTTATTTATCAATATCGCACCAATTCATAAAATGATTTTTAAGGTTAGGTTATAACTGCCCCATATGAGCCTATAATTACCCAACCTATATTACCATCATATATTAAATCAGCTGAATCTCCTTCTTCAGTAAAAGAAATACTTGTATAGTTACTAGGAGTAGTTAGTGGTTGAACATCATCTCCCCCAGTTAAAGAATCATCATCACAATAAATAGTTAATCTTTGCCCAGGTGTACCATTCCCTAGAGTAGTAAGTACACTAGCTCCTGATAATGTTATCTTCCATACAGAGATTCCAGCAATGTTTGGTGATGTATTTGAAGTAGAAACAAAACCTGTTTGGATTAATTCTCCTCCAATATCTACATTTCCAGAGGCTGTTATATTTCCTCCTGTTCCAATTATAACTTCACTATTATTACCGTCTGTCCCAAACCTAATTGTTCCTGTTCCTGCGGTGGTTAGAAAGAACATATGTTTATCAGCAGTTTGATTAATCATATTAAAATGACTGCCTTGTGTAGTGAATTCAGTATGGGTATCAGATTCTACATGAAACGCATGACTAGCAGAAATATCATATGCTGTAATGTTTCCACTTGCACTTATATCACTTGAGGCTATTACTTTATTACCACTTAATGTTATATCACCAGAATCTGAGTTGATTAAGATACTTGAGGGATTTCTTAATAGGGGAGTATTAACCCTGTTATCAAAATATGCAGAAGAACCAGTAAAGTAACCATTTGCACTTATATTACTAGAGGCTGTTATGTTACCTAAAACATTTAAATCTATATTACTCCCACTTAAAATTAATGAACCTGTTATTTCTGCATCTCCATTTAAAGTACCATCCCATTCACTAGTTACCCCAGTTAATTGTGATCCATCTCCTATGTAAGTTCCAAAGGATGCTGTTGAAGCTGCTGAACCTGATATTATTTCATCATGAGTGAGGATTATTCCTTCGTTACCTGAAGAAACATTACGAATTTGTAAATAACGGTTATAGAGGATTTGATTATTTCTAGCATCCCCATCTGTACTACTACCTGATATTTTTACTCCATCAGGATTACCTGGGGGTGAAGTTGCACAAGTTAAATTACCACCAAAAATTCCCTTATCACCATATACATCCCCACTTGCGCTTATATCGCTTGATGCAGTTAAGGCACCTCCTACATATGAAGAAGACTCCACCCAACAGTATCTATTTACTAATATTGATTCTGAAGAAGATATATAAGTCCCCCCATCATACCATAAACCAGCCCCCCCTGCAGGCCAAGAGGTTTTTCTTACTCCTCCTAATACTATACCTGCACTAGCGCTAATATCTCCGGATGCTGTTATGTCTGTAGCTACTATAAGGTTATCACCATATACATCCCCACTTGCACTTATATTTCCTGAGGCTATTATATGAGAATCTACTATAATAGCAACAGATGAAGATAAATAAGTTGTACCATCATACCATAAACTAGATCCACCGCCTCCGTTTTCAGCATATGATGCTGTTACTGCATAACTAGAACTTAATACGGACATTGAAGAAGTTTGGTTTTGCCAAGAACCACTAATACCAGCAGCTGTAAAATTACTGTCAGCTGCATTTAATGCGTGGGACGCTGTTACTGCATAAGAGGAAGATATTACTCCTGTTAAATTTGTACCGTCTCCAGAAAAACTACCGGTGACTGCACTACCGGTTAAATTTAATGAACCTGATATTGTAATATTATATGCATCAACGCCTGTTAATGCATCAACTGACTGTGTCACGTGCCATGCTTCTGCAGTTGCACTAGTAGTTATTCCTGATTTAGATAAATTCTTTGCCATGATTTACTTCTTCTTATTAATGTGATATTACTCTTCCTTTAATATCTTTATTTGGAAATTTAACTTCAAATATACTTGGGTCTAGAGATGGATACACAATTCCTGTTCTTGTTGCTGAGTCTAAATCATAAACATTTCCAGAATAATTTTGATCTGTATCATATAAATTATTAAATGTAGCTCCTACCACACTTTGTACTCCATTTACATTTGCAATTAAATTTAAAACTTCTGATTTAACAATCGGCTGATTTATTTGCCATTTATCAACATTAAAATAATCTCGTACGGAATCAATACAATTTAATAAAACTTCGTTTGAATTAAAATTAGATAAAACTGATATTTCGAAATCAATTCCAATATTGATTATAAATGCGTCTTTAATATTTACTGCATCTGTTAATATTCTATAATATCCTAGATAATTTTTTAAATTGGTTTTTATTGCATCATTTAATGCTGTTAATTGTTTAGATGAATTAAATCCTAATGTATATAAATTCATTGCTAACTGATTTTCAACCCTAGTTTCTTCTAGATCTCCTTGTGATATTTGGTCATCTGGTACTATATATGCTTTTGATATGCTTCCAAATTTGGGAGACATTGAATAACATCGTATGATGTAATCATCTCTCGTTACTAGTCTGTTTTGAGTAGCAAAATTACCAAGTGCATTATTTTTAATATCTTGTAATGTATCTGCAGTTTTGCCTCCAGTTGCTGGTATAGGGTTGTTTACTGCTATACTAGATTTTACAAACCTAACAATTCCACCATTGGTTGTAGAATTTGGATCATCATTATAATTAACAAAATTAATATTAGACACAGTCCCCGCAGAAACATTGTCAGTAATACCTCCACCAACTGTATATGTAACAGTTAATGTCGTATTAGATGGGGCTTGTCCATAAGCTCTTGTATATAAAAAGTTAGATGGGTCAATATCAACATCAATAGGCCTTCTAAACCCAGCTAATCCATTTCCTACATTATCTGGATTTGGTATAATTTCTTCGTCATTGTTATCTGAAATTCCTGCTCCAAATTGTATTTCTAATTTATTATCGCTTCTTAATCTAGTTATAAATCGTTTTGCTGTTTTTTTCAATTTTAATAGACTAGGACATGAATCTCGATATTGTACAAAATCAGGATCATTTTCTAATAAATTTGGTACAGACTCAAAAATCGTGTCTTGTGCTAGATATGGAACATTATACCAATTATCTCCATCTGATTCTTTTACTGAAATAATATCAATAATATTTGTATCAGCTAAAACAACTTTATCATATTGTTTTGGTGATGTAAATGTAAACGTAGCTGTATTAACTTTTCCTGATACTGCTTTAACTGATTTTTTTAATAAATAATATGTTGGTAATGCTGTTGTATCATCACTTTCATATACCGTAATTTCCGTTGGGCTAACAGAAGATGAAAATTCAAAGTCTACTGCATCTAATGTTCTAAATTCTGCCGGCCCGCTACTTTGTCCAACTCGCATTCCTGGCTTAATTGACAATGCATAATTAAAGTCGGGACGAACATTGTCGCCAGTTCCGATAGCCGGAACTAATTGAAATACATCTAATGTAGTATATGAAGGAATTGCATTTTTAGCAGAATATCCCAATGTTCTAGCAATATCATATATATTTTTACGTTCAGTTGCATGTTCTAATAATGACTCCTTTAAATTGTTATCTGCATAGTAACTCAATACATCTCCGACATATGAAGCCATTTCCATAAATAACATGCCCGGAGATGTTTCATTAAAATCATTATAATCATTTGGAAAATATTGTTTAGTAAAATCAATTAAATTTTTACGAAACTGTCCAAAGTCTTTTCCTAAATATGATATGCTTTTTTGTACTTCCATTCGTGTATTCCCTATTCGACCAATAATACCCCATTTTCTCCAGCAAATATTGTAATAGTTTCATTAGAAACAATCCCACTAACTGTAAATTGTATTGTTATTTTTATATCATGTATTAATGTTGAATCATCTTCTTGTGTGATAATACTTAAATCAGTAATATCAATATATGGCAACCAATAACTAATAGCGTCGGTTATCGTTGATGAAATAACATCTTTTAGTTCACTAATATTTGGCTGAAATAATAAATTTAATAAACTAGTTCCCAAATTTGGCTGTGCATACCGTTCACCTTTTCTTGTTAACAACAAACTACGTACATTTGTTTTCGCTTGTTCTAATGTAGTATATGATTTTGTAAAAACACCAGGAACGTCAAATGGGAATTTAACTCCAATTGCTTTATTCTGAGTTATACTATCGATATTTACATTAATGATTTGATATCCCACTATCTGCCTTTTTTCTTATCAATTGCTTTCATTAAAGCTGAATAGTCTTTTGTTATAGCAGCTGCTATAGTACTATCTACTTTTAACGTTTTACCAGTCTCTGGATCTTGCATTGTTGTGGGAGCTGTCCCATTTCTTTGCACTCCAAAACCCATTGCATCTTTTGATGTCATGACAATATCTTCATTCATCATAGACGCATAATCTCCTACACTTATTTGTTCTCTTAAAGAATTTGTTTCATTTAAAACATCAGAATATTTAGTTTTTTTAAATTTAACTTTATTTTTTACAACTGGCCTTGAAAGTTGTTCTTGCAACGGCTTTTTAGTTGGCTGTAACTCTGAAATTGTTGATTGTAACCCTTCTTGTAGTATTTCTGTTAATTCTTGTTTAATAACAGCTCTTACTTCTTCTTGTATTACTTTTCTTAATGTTTGAATAAATTTTTTCGATTCCATAATTTTCTTCTTTTATATAAATATTACTATATATAATATATACCTATACATTTAAAATGCCTCATTGTATTTATAATAATTTACGGGCGCTGGCCAGCCCTTAGATGTTTTCGGCCCATACATTTTTTGAGCAGCAGTATCAATATAATAATCGCCTGATTTGCCTAAGTTAGAATTTGGTGGTTTAGTACCATTATATGATTGTGCTGGAGCTTCATGGAGTGATGTTAATAAATCTTGTTGATTTTTTACTAAATTATCTATCATTTTAGAATATTTATTCAAATCTTCATCTGATACATTAATATCACTATATACTTCTGTACCCATTGTTGAATCATCGAGTCTGCTTTGTTGTGTACCCCAACCAATGCCATCCGGGTTGTAATATCCACTACCAAACCAAACCCACATTCCGCCACATGAATCAGTATAAGGACTTTTTGGAGAAGGCGGCACTCCAAGAGGCTTCCCACAATCTCCACTACCAGATACCAATCTCCAATCTCCACCACTACCACCAGCACCGCCATCTCCGCCATCTCCGCCAGCGCCGCTATTCAAAGATTTAGCTACATCTGCAGAAACATCAAATGTTTCATTATTACATATACCACCCAATTTAGATATAATACTAGCCAATTGGTTATTAATTAAAGACATTCCTGCTTCCATTGTTGGTGGTATAAAATCTATTTGTTTTATTGCTTGTACTGCATTTGCAATAGTCATATTTTGTACCATCATTAATTCTGCTTGTAATGCAGCAACTCCTACAGCAGGGACCATAAATATTGCTGATTTTATTCCATTTGCAATTGTCATAGCAGTCTGCAATCCATTATATACCTTTTTAATAGTAGCTACTATATCTTGCACTTTTGCTATCATTTCTTTAGCATCTTCTATTTTATCTTTTATATCTTGGATTCTTGGATCGTCGCAATTAATATCATCTGGTAATTGGATAGCGTCTTGCAACGTTTCTCCGATTTTTTCTCCGATTTTTTTTATTAATTTATTAGCTTCGTTTGATAATATACTAACTCCCTTTGCTGGAAGTCCTGGTATTATATCTAATGGCGGTGTAACTGGCATATTGTTCTCCTTTTTAACTATCTCTTTTTATAAAATATTTCGAACTATTTAAATATTGTAATTGTTTAAATGCATTTGATAATGCACCTTTATCTAATGGCAACGTAGTTATGCCGGCAGTTCCAATACTACCGGCACTAATAACATTAAGAATATCCATTAATATGGACATTAATACATCTCCATGAACCATTGCTTCGCACGCAGACTCATCACCAATTTTTAATTCAGGTGTGTTAATTGTTACTCTTGTTTTTGCATCTAACGCAATGATATCTTTTTTTGCTTGTAATATAATTCTATCCGCACTCCCTATTAATTGTGGAGAATTATATTCACTTTCACTTTTCGATCCATAATTTCCTAATGGCTTACTTAATGTAAAATTAGGAAAATTTTGTGTTGATGTTAAATATAAACTAGCCCCATCTTTTTTAATATCCTCTATAACAAATTCGTTATGTCCTGGCTTATTATTTCTTTTATTAGAAAGTATTATAATCGGGTCTCCACGATTTTCATTAGTCGATTTCCAAGTAGGATTCAATGTATAAAAGTCTTCGCTGGCGACATCATTAGATATTGAACTTCCCAATCGAATACTGTTACCCCACCGGCCTTCTACTAATACATCTCCTTCAAATGGCTGTAATGGAGAAATTGTTTTATCTTCAAATGTGTTTCCCATTGGTCTGTCGTTAATAGAATCAGGCACTCCAGAAAAATCATTTATCGAAGTAATAGCCAATCCAGGATGTGAATTTTCATGTATAGATGATTCAATACTATATGCTGGAAAATAATACCACTGCTTCGAAGAATTCCTAGATCCAACCTGAGTTTCTTTCCCTCCAGGGAAAATTAATAATTGTTCTCCAATTACTGGTATTTGTTTTATATTTGGATTTGCTGGCCTAACGGTAGCAAGCCATGGGGTATCAGAAATAATTTTTACTGTTACAGAAAATAAATTGTTATCATTTTTATTGTCACCAGACTTATTATATTCATACGTGTTTTCTATACTGACAACTTCCGCTAAATAAAATTCAACTTTCATTTTTTCTCTCCAACGACTCTTTAACGTTTTTTATTTTTTCTTTTAGCTCTTTATCCTCATCGTCAATTTTTTTGATTTCATCTGACAACTCGTCCTCAAATGTTTCTTCGGCAACTTTTAATAATTGCAATTTTTCTTCTTCACTTAATAATGAAGTTTCTCCGGAAATTGTCTGTGTAGCGGATATATAACGCTGGACTATAGCGGTTAATTTAACCAAATGGTCATCGTTCTTCACTGCAACATCTAGGTATTCTTTAATTAATGGTACTATAATAGTAGCATCAGATGCATTACGTATTAATGGTTGTAATTGAGATATTAATTGATTTATTTGTCTATCTTTCTTTTTTGAATTGTGATAGACATCGGACATTAGGTCGGCAAAGCTAGTTCCTTTGAATAATTCTTCTTTTATGTCCATAGTACATCCTTTTAATAATAAATATTAAAAAGGTAAATTCACGAACTCAGTTTGTTCGTATTCGAAAAACTTTTCATTGTAGATGTTTTTTAGAACTTTTATAACTCTTGTTATATTATTTGTTTGTAGTCCTGTTCTCTCACGAATGAAAACATACAATGCTTTTTTATTATATTGTTCTATATTTTCTCGTTCTGCAAAAATGTGTAATATAGAATCAGCAACATGTATATCAGATTGATTTGTAAATATATAATTTAGATTATCATAACAATGTACAATATATGCATCCATAAAATACTTTAAAGTTTCTCGCATTTCATCATTATGCATTTCAATTTGAACATTTCTATTATCATCAATGTCTACAGGCTCTGCTTTTCTTTTTAATTTTGTATAACCTTTTTGATTTTCCGCAATCAAATAATTAAATGTAGTTCTAGTATAATATGAATACGCTCTCCCGGCTAATGGGTTGAATTTATCTAGCCGAACTGTAAGATATGTAACTATATCTGTTTGTAGATCTTGAAATGTGGAATCTATATATTCACACTTCATTTTATTAATTAAATTTTCTGCTAATTTCATAAAGGCAGGAAATATAAATCTTCTATATATTCGCTCCTTTAACACTGGTTCTTCTGCGCATTGATTATACGCAGATATTGAGC
>Ga0208920_1000050_pt1 | contig 52080 bp, 88 predicted proteins | sample 19_taG_FD_184094 | JGI IMG/M metagenome (GOLD analysis project Ga0208920, IMG submission 184094) | Marine viral communities from the Subarctic Pacific Ocean - 19_ETSP_OMZ_AT15317 metaG (SPAdes) (version 2) | ecosystem: Environmental > Aquatic > Marine > Oceanic | place: Pacific Ocean | collected...
GCGCCGATCCTACGTCCCTTGGAATTATGTTTGGAGGACTTGCAACTGGTATTGGAGCTGTAATGGGCTTTTTTGCTTGGGGTAATGCCAAAGAATGGGAGGCGAAAGCAAGTAATGGCGGTATTGAGTTTCCTAAGTAGTGCTTGGACAAAAGGAATAGCTGCTACATTAATAGTGGCAGCAATTGCTACTAGTGCCGCATATATAGTGAATTGGTATGATAACCAACTTACTAGTGCTTATAATGATGGGCAAAGCGACGTTATTGCTGAGCAAAATGAAATAGCTATTGAAAGCTATGAAACGCAAATAAAAGAAGAACAAGTAGAAAATAAAGAGTTACAAGTTAAATTAAACTCTTCACAACAAGAAATTGATAAACTTAAAAAGCAATTATTAATTGATCATGATTTAAATCGTTTATTACAAGCGAAGCCAGGATTAATTATTACAAGAGTTAATAAAGGCACAGCACAAGTTTATCAGGAGATGCAAAATTTGACAAATGAATAAATTAATTTTATTACTTCCATTATTTCTGATAGGGTGTGCTGCAACACCTACTACAGAAGTTATATATCGAAATCAACAGATTGTATGTCAGGGTGACTGGCCTACACCTTTTGATACTAATTTCTTACCTGTAATATGGGTAAGTGCAGTAGATAGAGAAGGAAACGAAGTACTAGGATTGGACGGAGAAAATTATACGAATTTGTCCATTAATACTAGATCCACTATAGAGTATATTAGATCGCAAAAAGCGTACATTGCTTACTATAGAGGATGTATTGAGAGACATAACGCGCAATAAAAAAGGCCCCTTTTCGGGGGCCTTCTTTTTATCCGCCTTTTTGCGAATTTCTGATAATAGGCATATTACTTTATTGGGCACGCACCTGTCGCGCACTCATCCTCGATTAATTCGATCGTTGAACCGGTCTCGTTCCAGTTAATTGGTACGAGGCTTTTTTCGTATGTATTATAAGTTTTTTCATCTACTACTTCTTGTGGTAGGTAAAGATATCCTAGATCTTCAGCAGTCTTAGTAGGATCGTTTCTATAAATAAAACTAACTCCTACATAGCAATCCCAATTATCATATAACCAATTAATAATATTTGGAACTTCATTCAGATCATAACTAACAGTATTGCTCACATTTTGATCACAATAGTTAAGTTGAATTTGTTTGTATCTATCTAATTGTTTAGTTGCAGAGTCTAAGTTTACTTCTACTCCATCTACAATGTCAAATTCAATGTGATCATATTTAATCGGTATACAAACTATCTTACCTGTAGGATCATTAGGGTTTTCAATTATCTTAAAGTTAGCTTCCATCAACTTAGTAAGCATAGGATCTTCTTTACTAAAGTTGATCCAATTAAATATGTACTTACCAAGAGGCTTGTGCACCCCTTCAGTAGTATCCATAATTTTACTAACAGTACCACTTGGTTTTACCGTAGTTACATTCTTAGGGTGTTCTAGGTCTAGTTCTTGTGCCATTTGCCTAGCTGCATGTACTGCAGAATACTTTAAGTTTTTCCACTCATACTCGTCTATGTCGTCTCTTTGGGCGATCCCAGTAACTCCCACTCCACAGAGGCGTAGGAACTCGTTGTTAAGGTGCCATGATTCTTGAAGTACTCCATCACGGAAATCAACAACCGTTTGTCTGTAATTGCACCTGGCGGTAAGAGTAATGGCTCTATGAAGACCAGCTGCATCTCCTTTAAATTTGGCAATATCGACTTCCACGAGATTACAGAATGATTTGTTTCCAAGTAAGATTTCAGCACAGGGATTAACTCCTTTGAACCACGGTGCTCTATGCAGAGCTGCCTGTCCGTTAATGATCCCAGGTTCGGAACCACCGGCGTCGGCCATGATAGCAAATACTTCAGAAAGCTGTTCTTTAGATGGGCGCTGGAAAAATACAAGTGAATTATTTGACTGTTGACGATGTCCATTTCCATTTGCCCAACAATCTTGTTTGGCGTAGGCGAAGTCTTTCCATTCTGGGCTTCCGTATTCGCATAATGCAATTTCTGCACTCCTTCTACTTGATAGTATTGTTCCAAGCCAGTTAACTATATCTAAGATATCAATTTTTCTTAGAAGATTACCGGCTCGCTTATTTAGGATCTTTGCAATCGCTGGAAAAGCGACGGAGATGGCTTCGTCCCCAGAAGAGATCCAACCATATCCTTTAAGTCTTTCTCCAGCTGGTCGTATTTCTCTGAAGTCAAAACGGAGGGTGTGAGCAGGGAACTTTCCAGCAACGAGTTTTCCAATTGATTTAGCCCATGCTTCGGCCGAATCTCCCAGAGATATTGTCCATATTCCGTTGACGAAAGACTCATCGTTAGTTTCACGTCCACCTTTTCCTGTTCTATTAGATTTAATAATCTCAATATTTGGAATTGGCTTTCGAAATCCTGTAAGAGTTCCAACAATAGGAGTAAAACCAACTCCACATCCCTGCAACAGTAACCACAAAATGTCCACAAGGTCATAGACGGTCTCAACATTTGTATGGCTACAGTTGAACATACTAGACTCCCTTCTCCTTGAAACTTCAGTTCCACCAAGCCAGAGAGTACGTCCCGCAGGTAAGAGCGTTCTTTGGTAGATAGCTTCCCATAGTTCCCAGAGTTCGTATTCTTCTTCTTCACTTAATTTCTTCCATTCTATCATGTCCTCTGACAAATCGTGTAGTGGTATATTTCTATGTAGTTTATGAGTTTTTGCACGCTCCCATAACCAGCGTTGATGGTCTATAACTCTATTTACAATATCTTCCCAAGTCTCAAAAGTACCATCTTCTTTCGGTCTTGAATATGTTCTTCTAGTAACGATCTCTGATCGTACGCTCTGCGTCATTTATTTACCCCGTGTGCCCGAATCCACCTTCTCCGCGTTCGGTATTACTTAGTTGATTATGTTCTACTTCTAAGAAGTCTCCAATTAAGCATGGTACTACTACCATTTGTGCAATTCTTTCTCCATATTCTACAGTATATTCAAAACTTCCTTGATTGTGTAATCCGCAGATGATTTCTCCGCGATAATCAGAATCAATAACTCCAACCGTATTTCTAAGAACAATACCTTTCTTAGATGCTAAGCCTGAGCGTGGAAAAATTAATCCAACGTGACCAGGTGGAATCTCAACTTTTATTGCTGTTCCTACCTTTTCTACGTCGCCAGGTTGTAAGGTAACCGTTTCACTAGTTTTAAGATCAAGTCCTGCATCTGTAAAATGTGCTCTTTCTGGGTAGCAAACGTCGTCCATTATGTGTATTAATATCACAGTTCATATTCCTCTACTATTCTATCTATGTCCATTGTATTCTTTAATCCGATAGCTTCTACACAGTAAGTTTCTTTATCTACAAGTTGTAGGTTTAATAAAATGCCTTCACCAAATTCATTTGTATTTTGTATATACTTAGCTTTTCCTGATATAGGGATTGCATCAAATACATCAAATGCTGATCCGTACGTTTCAACCAGTTGTTTAGCACGTACTGGACCTACGCCCGGTATTCCTTTAACATTATCTTTTCCACCTTGTAGAGCTTTAATATCTACAGCATGTTCTAGTGGGTATCCGTGATGCTCTTCAAAATTATCAAATGTATATTCTTTTCGTGTTACAAAAGAAAAACGGGACACGTTTGGAGTAATAAGATTATCCCAATCCTTATCAGAACTAATCAACCATATATGCCTATTTACATCCTTCAGTTTACGTGTAGTTAAGTATGCGGCGATATCATCCGCTTCTACACCTCTGTAGCGCATAATAGGATAGTAATCGCTTAGTAATTTCATCGTACGTTCGTACTCTTCGATGAAGCCAAGGAAGTCCTGTTTTTCTTCTTCTGTTTGATTTTCTATCTTTACTTTTCTATCCCCTTTATACTCGGGGTATAATTCTCTTCTCCAAGAGCTTGAGCCATAGTCACAAGTAATAATTACTTTAGTTGCATCATATGATTTAGCTAATGATTGTATTGTGTTTAAATAACCTGTTGCAAACTCTTTAGCTTTTGTGTGCTTCCATCTAAATGCTAAGTTTAAGGAGTCTACTATCATTATGTTTTTATCTTTCGGCTCTTGATATTCTTCTAATTCGTAGATTGGTTTAGCCATATTCCGTTGTTTACCTTTGTGCAGAATTCATCTAATGTGGTGATGCCTATATCTATTCCTTCTATATAAACGTCTATATTCTTTTTTATTTTATCGTCCCAGGCAGCGTATCCATCATAATGAGGATGATTACAAAAACTAGCGCCTTCCCAAGCTATAAACCATTTACTTCTATCAAACTTGAAAATAAGTAAAGGTTCTTTATCAACTTGATTAGCCTGTCTAACAGCTTGTCTCCACCAGTCTAAAAATATAGGAGATTTACTCGTAAGTATTTTAGAGGTTAATTGATCATCTTTGTAATGTTTTACTTCAACACACCAAAAATTAGGTGCATCTGGGACATAAAGATCGCCTTTTAATTTGTGTTGAGGACCAAGTGCTCCTGAACCAGGTGTGCGTTCCCACTTTAATCCTGTATATTTTCTTAATTCATCTCGTGCCTTTCTTTCCGCCGTGGCACCTTTGCGTCTACTATCAACCATCTTCAATCCTAGATCTATTGTTTTCCTTAACTATATGTAACTTCGGAACTAATGGGTGGTCGAATTCGTGAGCTACTATAAATGTATTCAAGTTCTCACGTAATAGTATTTCTACTAATTTCTCTTTTCCATTAGAATCTAGAACTCCTACTATCTCGTCTAAGAATAGAAAATTGACTTCTGTAGAAGTTAAGGAACTCATAATTTTTCTGATTGCTAAAACCGTTGCAATATTAACTCTGCCTAATTCACCTGCAGATAAACCTTCAACTGTTGTTTCTTCACCTGCTTCATCAATTACCTGAATATTTAATTTATCTTTTTCAAGTTTAAAGAAGATTTGAAAGTAGCTAAACTCTGCTAGATACTCATTTATAGCTTGCTCTAAGCTTTTTACTGAGGACTCGATTTTATAACTAACTAGGCCGTTAGTACTAAATATCTTTTTAAGAACGTCTATAAGATCAGCTTCGTTTTTAATATCATCGCCTTGATCTAGATACTTTTCTAGATTCTTAGTGTATTCTTCGAGCTGTTCTTTAATAACTATTACTTTAGCATTATGTGCTGAGACTTCGTTATTGTGTTCTACAAACTCTTTTCTTTCTCTTTCTAATCTATTATAACTATCTTTAAGTTGACCTACAGAAGTTTCCATTGCGGACTTACTATAAGTTTCCTTTGGTAGTTCTTTATCTATAAGTAGTAATAGTTTTTCCCACTGAGCCTTGTCTTTTTTCCAGATAAGATATTTTTGTCTAGCATCTACTAGTTCATTGCGTATTTCTATAGTTTCCTCTACTACATCCTCTAACTCAGATATTTTCATTTTTAAATGCAGCTCCATATCCTTACTATCACTAGCTGGAATGGTTTGTTTACAAGAGGGACAGATGCGTTCTTCTGTATTTAGGTTCTTTAAAGAACCATTACACGTTTTAATTCTAGTTTCAGCTCTAGTTCTATCTGCTTCGACTATGCGTATTTCTTGGTCTGTTACATCTGGGGGAGGGGCTATTACTGGATCAAAACTTAGTTCTTCAATATCTACTATATATTGATTATTATTTACAATTTTTTGGTTGGAAGATTTAACGTTTTCTATTTGTTTTTCTAACTCACCTATTTGTTTTAAAATATTTTCCTGTTTACTACTGTCTGGGACGGGAAGCAGCTCTTTTTCAGTTAAATCTAATCTTTCATTTTTCATAATCCAAGCCTCAGTAACATCGATTTTTCCTTCAATATTACTGAGTTCGCTACTCTTCTTACGTAGTTTAACCTTAAATAGTTCGTGTAATTCTATATATTTTTCTAGTTGTAATAAGCTAATTAAGAATCTTTTTCTGTTTGTGTCGGTTGCAGTTAAGAACTCCAAACTTCCAGTGGAACTTTGGTATACTAATTGTGCAAAGGTTTTAAAGTCAGAAATTCCGATAATCTCTGCTATTTGCTTGTATGTATCCAAGCTTTTATGACTAGAAATATTCTCGCCATTCTTATAAAGTTGAAGCTTTATAGTAGTCTTTCTATCAAGATCAATATCATATGTATCGTTGTCTTTTTGAAAGGTTAAAATGATTTTATAACCTTTTACGCCAGAATGACGATTAACCAGATCTTGCTTCTTAATATTCTTGGTATTTTTTCCATACATTATCTCTTGGATAATAATAGGAATAGTTGTTTTACCTGCACCGTTATCCCCTACTAACTGAGTTAGTGGGTCTTTATCTAATTGGATGCGGCATTTATCTTGATAAGAAAGTACATTACTCCAAGTTAGCTCCTTGAGTGTTATCATTATATACCTTTAATAAATTGGTTATTTTTTCATTAGGTAGCTGTAGTATTTCTGAGCAATATAATGCTATCTCTTCTTCCATGCTTAGCTCCTGCAGGTCAAGGGTAGCTTCACTATTGTGTTCTACTATCTTCTTATCTAACAGGTCGCTATCAACTACTTTTGATAGATCGAGTATATCCCCTTTTAATTCATAAATGGTATGATCATAATGATTGTCTATTATATCACTAGGATCTGTCACTGTTTTTCTTATTAATTGTGGCACATTTATTTCTTCCCATTTCCATTCTTTAGGAGCATCAGTATTAAATACAATTACTCCAGTAGATACTGGATTACGGTGAAAAGTTACAGTTACGGGAGATCCTGGATATACTATGTTTCTTTGACTGTTGTTGTGCGCATGTAAATCTCCCGCGAACACTATATCACAATCTTTAAACATATCTAGGTCTACTTCAGGTTTTACGTGCGGAGGTATTTCTCCTCGTACGTGAGTTAGACATATTTTTGCGGCAGGGCGCTCACAGTCTTTCAGTTTACAATATGGTAAGAAAAACATACCTTGTATAAAAACTTTATTCAAAACAATTTGAGAACCAGGAGGACACATACTATATAAATGCTTTAAAAAGGTATCTCCTTTTTTAGTAGCTTCATGATTACCATCATATATGATAGTTTCTCTCTCTGGATGTTTCCAAAGGTAAGAAAAGAAGAGCCCTAACTCCTCTAGAGAAGGGCTCTTATCGAATATATCACCACCGAATACTATTAGATCACATTTACTGGAATCAAATACACGGTCCATCTCACTAAACATATCTCTATATCTAGCGATAGCCCACTTCTTAGGTACATTTTTTTGTCTAAGATTTATATGTAAATCTGCGGTGAATAATACGTTCATTCTTTACTACTGTTTATCCTACTAGTTTTGTCCATGTTTCAAGAAAGGGCTTTTCTTTTTCGACTTTTTCAGTCTCTTCAGCCTCTTCAATTTCTTCGGCTTCTTCTTCAATTGTCACAGCTCTTTCAGCTGATCGGCGGGCAGCATTTTTAGCGTCTCTACGCTCTTTTCGTTTTTGACGTTTAATTTGCGCTCTCGTAGGCATATATTTCTCCGTAAGAGGGGCCGAAGCCCCTTTCATTAATCAAACGGAATATCGTCGCTATCCAGCGCCTCAACCGCTTCTTCATCAGCAGTTTCATCATCAACTTCACCAAGGATACGCTCCTCAATAAACTTCTTCTGTTCTTCCGGTGTTGGACGACGCAGATACTCTTCAATATCAGGAAGGTCCTTAATAAGTTCAAGGTCCTTCTCACTTAATGGTTTGTTCTCAAGATCGAACGTTTCAAGGGTATATTCAACGTTGTATACCTGATTACCAGTTGACTGGCGATCAACAACAATATCCCAACCATTTTCACGATCTGAAGGATCTCCGATTTTCTTAGCCGCATGAATAATTTGGGCCAACATCTTTTTCTTCAGATCAAGAATCTTAGCAGTATTATCTGAGCGATCAATTACAAAACATGAGTACGCCCAAGAACTTCTTTTCTGTTCTCCGTCCTCATCTTTTACAAGCTCTTTAACCCAATCTTTCTGTTTTCCAGTAAAAGCTTCTTCATCTCTATCAAAAGCTAAATTTTCCATTGGCATTGTTTGACCATCTTTAGTTTTCAGCCAATACTTATACATCGGCACAACACTAGAAACGATACGGAATGTATTAATTCCGTTAACAAACTTCATTCTGGGAAGTCCGCTGCCACTAGCCTTGCCCTTTAGGTCTTTAAATTTAATAGCCATTAGCTACTCCTCTGTTTTCTCTGTTCATGTTTAAAATGAATATTTCCATTATCTATCTGTATTAGTGGATTAATTAAGTCCACTCTTGCTACTTTTGCAATTACTACTGGTAATGTAATAACATTCTGCATTTTATATTCAAATAAAGAACGCATACTTGCCAGTTTTATATAGTCCCATATATCATCAATAAAGTAGTTTTCTTTATTCATTAATACAGGCCTAATATTCAACATATAACTACTTCCAGTAGGATATGGCTCAGTTGCTGCTGAATAAATCTTTTTCGAATAATCTTTAGGTAAGTAGTTGGAAACCCAGATTCCTTCTTTAAAACAAAAATATTGTAATATCTTTGTAGGTTCGTAATCTCCGATCCTTTTTACCTTTTCCCAATTATACTTTATCATTATAATATTATAACAAAATTTTTGAAAAATGTCAAGAACTATTTTTAGTTTAGTTCCACGTACTTAATAGAAAACCCTTGTCTCATATAAAAAGCTGCTCTAGCTTGTGCTTGCCTTTTACCTGTGCCTCCCTTGAATATAAAGTCAACAATGACAGGCTTTAATTTATTAGGATACACTCTCTGCACTCTCCCTATCAACTGTTCTAGCATGGGATCATTATTTACGGCGGTAGCTATAAGTAAACAACTTAAAAAGTTCCAAGAAACACCTTCTTTAAATATAGAAATCGCTCCATAGCAAATATTTAAGTTTTTATCTTTTTCCATTAAATCTCGTAGTTCTTTACGATTTTTTGTTGTGCCAATTACTAGCATGCTCATATCTGGGTGTCTATCATACAGTCTTTCTAGAAACTCTGTTCTATCTGACAATGTTAGAACCTTGTAACCTGCTTCGGAATAAGAAAAAGATAGGTCCGAGACTAGCTCTAAAAAGGCTGGATTATTTACTAACTCATTTATTTTTGTTGCCCAAGGAATCATCATATTGGAATTTAAAGTAATCCCGGTATTCACCATTAATACTTCAGGTTCCATTTGGTTTTCTTTCTTCGGTCTGTAGACTACTGGACCAAAATAGTCGGGCAATACTACATGTAAATGATCTCTTCTTCTTAGAGTGGCACTCAGACCTATTTTATACCTAGCTTTAAATGTATCTAATGTATGCTCAAATTCTTTAGCGGGGGCCTTATGAACCTCATCAACTATTATAAGTCCAAACTCTTTGCGTAGTGCTAATGCATACTTACGTAAAGTTTGAATATTGGCTATAGTGATAGGTGAATCATGATTGATTTTTCCGCCTGATATAATTCCCGGTGTGATGCCTAAAGTTTTTTGAATTTCCTCGACCCATTGATCTTTCAAAAACAAATTATGAACGATAATAAGTGTTTTCTGGGAAAATTTTTTTGAAATTGCTATCGCAGTAAAGGTTTTGCCCCACGAGGCATTCGCATTTATCAAAGCGCAATCTTCAATCGCTTCATATACTTCTTGTTGTGATTCTCGAAGGGTAAATTTAAATTCGGGAAATTCAGTAGGAATAGATATTCTTTTATCTACTACTGTGTAATCTTTTGGAATGAGATCAAGTCTGCCTATTGGAATACTTACAATATCATTTTCGCAATTTCTCAGAGTACACTTGGTATCTGGCGGATTACCAAAAATTTTACTCGGAATTTTATAGGAAAGCTCTTCTCGGAGTTTGACCCGGAGTGAAGCATCCGCGTGAAGATAGATTCTGTTACTTAAAACTGCTTTAGATTTTGCGGCGATAAGGTTCATGATATTCAGTTACCAAGTCATATAAAAAAGGCCCGTGCTCAGTATTCATAATTGAAGCATAAGGAAGATAGTCCCAATCAAATTTATGGGGTGTTGTAAAAGGCTCATTAATACCTTGTACCCAAAATACTACTTGTCCATTTATATATTGATAATTAATTATAGATAGACAAGTGATGCTATATTGTTTTTTAGAAGATTTTTTATACTTAAAAATCTTTCCATTAATATCTATAAACTTTGTGCCAGTTTTGTGTTTTACTAACTGACGTAGGGTATCTACTTTATGTTTTAAAGGGTAAGTTTTACCCATGGCTACGGATCGCATTTTAATTCTGCGTTGCGATAAGTTACCTTTATAATAATGGTCATCAAGTAAGTACTTACCGTGCTGAGTTTTAATTATAACCTTTCCCAGCTTTTCTTCTATATTATTATGGCGCGGAAGTCGCCACATTGGGAAATTATAACTTGGTGTCGGCATTTAGGAGCCTATCTATATACCATTGTGCTTTTTCATAGTCTTGGCGTCCGTTCTCTTTCCAATTACCTCTTAGCTGGTACTTAAGAGCAGTACCTTTAAGGAATCCACGAAACTCTTCGGGGGTTAACTTAGCCTCAATAACATCAATAGACTCAATGCCACCAACCTTATAATAGTCAGGATTAATTGGATCATCTTCACTCGGATACATTGAATCAAGTTCCATCTGCTCTAAGTCGGATAAATCAACCTTGTTTTTTCTTACCTTATCTTTTGTATTAAAACTACGAGATACTACATACTTATCAATAGCATCGGCATCAATTTTTATTTCCCAATCTTTAACCTGCTTTGGCATAGCTTTCTCCTGATCCGAAGTCGACCCCGATTGGGAATCCAGGGATTGAACACCCCCTATCCCGTTGAACATCTCGTCCCAATCTTTCTTGAAATTCCTCAAGTGCATCTTTTTTAACCTGTCCCAAAATGGAGTCATGAACAAGTCCGAAGATTTCAGCGGGGAAGTTATTTTGTTTGATCCAGTCATGGTTATCAATTGCTCCTAATAAGTTGACGTCAGATGCAACGGACTGGACTTTAAAATTAAAAGCGGAACGTATAGCGTGCCCCACTTCATCGTCTGCTGCTGAAAATACGTTTTGGACCCGTCTTTTGCGCCCAAAATGAGAATAGGTACATCCTTTGGTTGCGATTTCATGAGTACACGTGTCGATCCATCTTTTGAGCTGCGGAAATGTTCCAAAATAATCATCAATGGCCTCCTTAGCCTCAATCATAGTAATGTTCGCCGTTGTCGCAACTTTGTGCGGACCGGCACCATATAAAATACCAAAGCTAATAGCTTTGCTAGCCTGACGTAGTCCACGATACTTATCGGCAATTTCTCCCACATCGCACCCAAGTTTAAAAACTTTCTGTGCAATACTACTGTGGAAGTCTCCGCCACTACGAAATACATCCATAAGATTCTTATCACCACTTAACACCGCCGCATAATACATCTCAGCAGTTGCCAAGTCCTGCGAAAAGATAACCCAGTCATCGTTAGGCTCACCGTCCACAATAGGTACGATACAGCCTTTGACCGTTTTATCATCGCGCGGTAATTGCTGCATATTAAGTTTACCAGAACTACTTAGCCTACCACTAGTAACAGTGTGTAAATGGAAGCCGGTTCTTAAACGACTATCGCGATCAAGACCCGCAAGCACTTTATCTATATACGTAGACTTCATTTTTACTAATCCACGCAGTTCAGATACTAACTTAACAGCATCATGTTTCTCAGCTAATATTGCTAATACTTCCTTATCTGTAGAAGGCTCACCTTTAGGAGTCTTTTTAACAGATTTCAAACCTAGTATATCGAAGAAAAGACTACGAAGATGAGTAGTAGAATTTGGATTAAATACTACATTTAATTTATTCTCTACTTGCTTGACTTCATCAAATTGATAGAAGTCTTGACGTAGAGTATAAATTCTGTTATCCATATCTACTCTAGCTTCTTCGAGTTTTTCTCTACTAAAAGGTACGCCAGTTTCTTCAATATCAATTAAGAACTTAGTTCCAGGTATCATAATAGTATTATATAGTTGATCGAAATGTTTCTCTACAACTGGTTTAAATTTATGGTGTAGGCGCAAAGTGCCGTCTCCATCTCCACCACCATACTCTACCATAGTATCCCACGGCACCCAACTATATATAAAATCTTTTAATAGTATACCATGTTTACGGCAATATTCACGTTTAAATTGATCTAATGCTCTATCAAAATCACCCATCTTTGTATACTTGATAATAAGAGACTTCAAATCGTGGGCTTCATTTTCATTAAGAATATAATGTTCAAGCATAGTATCGTCAAAATCACCAAATTTAAGTCCGAAATGATACTGTAACATTTTAATATCGAACTTAGCGTGGTGAAAGATAATCTTTTTAGTATTAATAATATTTTGTAGTAAAGCAATACAAACATCATCAATAGCATCGGCATCAATTACATAGCCTTCGCCTTCTTTATATGATAAAACCAAAGCAAAAACATAACCATCTCTAGGATATAAAGCTGTAGTTTCTGTATCTATTGCTACTTCGACAGCCTCATCTAGAATTGTATGTAATAAATCTTTTAAATCTTTAGTTGTTGTAATGCTGTGATATATACCCAAATCCTCTTCATATGTACCTGCAATATGCTGTTTTAGTTTCTTGAGTCCTACATCAAAAGTATCTCTTAGTTCCGGACGGAAACGAATAGCAGCAGGGTTAATAAGAGGTATATACTTATTATCAATTAATTCTCCTGAGTACTTAGTTATATTTGTAATTTTAGCAATATGTTTAGCAGGTTCAGCACCTACACATATTACATAGTCATAATGATCTACATCTTCTTTAGTTAAGTCTAGATCGGCTTTTAATACTCGACCAGTCTTTTTACCTGTAAGAGCATGTAAATCATACTGAAAGTCAAATAGATCGTTATATAATCTACCTGCTGATTTATTCTTTTCTATTACTGCTACTTCCATACAAGCTTTCCTTAATATATTCTATTTCGTCTTTATCAAGACTTCCAGGGTCTCTACCCTCTGGTAATTCTATTGTTTCTATGGCGTAATGTTTCTTTAATGCCGCCTCTGTTTTGCCTGTGGCAATTCTTCCAGCTTCGTCGCCATCAAACATAATGTATATTTTATCTACCCCCAGAATTTCATAATATTCAATCTTCTGAAAGTTCTCTTGTTTTTGTAACTTATTAGTACCGAACGCACATAAAGCATTTGGTAGTCCCTTATCAATGAGGTTTAATACATCAAATATACCCTCTACTAATATAACAGAGTTGTTAATTATTTTATCGGGTCTTGCTGGGAATAAGGGAACTGCCGCATTCTTAGGATAAAATCTATATTTAGGATCTGCATCAGAGAATGTTCTACGTCCACAGAAAGCTTTAATACTTCCATATAAATTACGAATAGGAAATATAATTCTATCTTCAAAATCTTCTAGTTGATCACTATTAAATGCTTCATATTTTAATAAAGTTTCCTGTTTAATACTACGATATTCATGTTCAAAATCTCTCGCATCCTGAGGCATCTCTAAGTTCATATTAGCTCTGATCTTCTGAATCTTCTTCTTAATACCTGCTGATTTCGTATCTAGTATACTTACTTTTTTACCGAAATGGGTAAAGATATTACCTTTAAATCCACAGGATAAACAGTTAAACACCCCGGAAACTCTATCTATACGTAGGCTTGGGTGCTTATCTTCATGATCAGGAGAAAGGCATCTAATTACGTAATCTTGTCCCTGAGAATAATACTTTATAGTTTCCTCAGTCAATAAATCTTCTACGTTCATAGATCATCCTTAGACTTTTCTGGTTGTGTTATTTCATGCTTTGCGCCCTTGATTGGCGACTTGTTAATTATTGGGTTTTCGGTTGCAAAAATCTTTAAAGAATTCCACTCAATATGGGAGTTAAAGTTAAATTCACTCTCTCCTCTAGCTTTTTGGCAGATGAACTCTATTGCGTCTAACTCGCCACCATCTTTTATTTTATGCGGAGCTAGAGAAAATGCCCAGTCGGCAGAGTCCAGAATACCTTTAGAAAATCTGGCCTCCCCGGTATCTTTATGTGTTTGATATGGAGTAACCATGATAACTTCGTATTTTCTGGCTAGTTCTTTTAGTCTTTGGGAAATGGCAATTTGCACATCCCAACGATTACTATCTCTTTCAGTAATCTTGTTTAAGTAATCTACGATAACTACTTTTAATGTATCTGGAAACTTAGCTTTGTAAGTCGAAATTGTGGCATCTATATTAGCCAGAGTTAATCTGGGATTATCCACTGTGATTAACTGTCTTTGATCGTCTAAAGGTTTATCCATTACAAGCTTTTCAAATTTATCAAAATCTTGGTCTTGCATATACGCTTGTAATAGATCGTATGCACCATCTTTTGTGAAGCTGGCGCGAGCCTCGGCAATTTTAAGTCTTTCCTGGGCGTCTAACTTTCCGGATTTAATACTTCGTGCACTAACTCCCGTAAGAATTGAAAGATTACGTTGAAATATCTCGCGACCTCTCATTTCAATACTAAAGTATAAAGAAGTATTTCCTTGGTTGAACTGATTGCAGGCAATATTTGAAGAAATAATAGATTTACCAGTTCCACGGTAACCACCAAACATAATCATTTCTGATAGGGCCATACCCATACTATGCTGGTCGAACTCGTTATTAATACCTAATGGCATACGAGTTAGAAGTTCATTCTCATCAATAGTTAAATACTCATTCATAAGAACAATCTGTTCTGAAACTTCTGTTTTTTCTTCAATATTAATCGCTATACGATTAATATCTTCTACTATATCTGCTGCTTCTTTAAAGGGAAGATCGTCAATGAAGGAATCTACTTCACCTAATACTTCGGTCTGCGCATACTCATTTATTAAAGCTCGTAGTAATACTTCTGTTTCTAAATCTTCTGGAACTTCAACTAGTTCCATAGCTTTAACTATATTTAAGTCACGTTCGTTTCTAGTAATAATTTCTAGCTCGGCGAACGTAGGTAACTTAGTGTAACTCTGATAGAATTTATTTATTAGATCGTAAACTCTATCATATGGAGCGGCGAAAAACTGTCTTTTGATTCTTGACCAAGCACCGAGATCCTGCGAATCTATGATTCGATGCAAAATCAGGTTCATTGTTTCCTCGTATTATTGGCTTTTTAATTGAAATTATTTGACCCTTTTTAAAGGCGAAAAAAGACGGGGGATCAAAAAATCCCCCGTCGGTCTTAACTTCTTAGCAGGAAGAAATTAAGCAGCAGCTTTTTTCTTTTTGTGCGTGTAGTCAGAAGCGTCGATTCCACGGTTTGTTAGCATAACTTTAATGCCACGCTCCGTCTTCTCAAACTTCTCTGCCAGCTGTACAACTGTGAACTGAGTTGTATCTACGCCCTCGAAGATGTCTACTTTTGTAGTAGAAACAACATCGCGCTGCGTAGGGATCTTAGCGATTGTTTCGTTGCGAAGCATCGACAGACACTTACCGCGAACCGAGTTCAAAGGCTTATTAACTGCCTCAGCGATATCCTCAAGATATGCACCCGCATCAGCCAGCTTAGCAATCGTTGCCTCTTCTTCGTCAGTGTACTTTTTAACACTTTCTTTGACGGGAGCAGAAGCAACTGCTTCATGAAGTTCCATGCTCAGGATTTTACCCTGAATCTGACGAGGTGTAAAGTCACCCGGGAACTGTTCGGCAATCTCGGCATACGTAAACGCACCGGCATTACCTTCAACAAAGGCACGTAGAGCTTCTTCCTGCTCATCTGTGAACGTCTTAGGACGAGCACCAGCCTTTTCTACTTCATAACCAAGCTTACGCAGCTTAGCACCCACAGAGCGATCAGAAACTTCTAACTCCTCTGCAGCTAGGCTAACTGTCTCACGTGAAACGGGACCTTCACCTACTATATTACGGAGAGTTGCTTCTCTCTCTTCATTCCAATTACTCATTTAGCAATTTCCTCTAGTTGTTTAATTAATACTATTTGTATATTTAACTGTTTCGCTTTCTTCGTTTTACTAGATGAAGAACCATCTTCGCAAACTAGAAAGTCAGTCTGTTTACTTACTGTCGTTGTTACTGTATATCCTATCTCTTCTAGAAATTTGGATGCTTCAGTTCGATTTCGGAAATCGTTTAACTTCCCAGTTATACATACTTTTCCTAATCGTTTAGTTGTTGCAGGTTTAGGTTTGATAAACTCTAATGGTAGATCATAATATTCTGGACCAAAGTCATTTACCCAATCCGCTAGGTTTGAACTAGCTACTGGACCAAGTATATCATGATGACTATAATCCCATAAATCTATTATAGAATTAAAACCTGCTTCAGCAATTTTTTTACTTGCTGTTTTACCTATCAGCGGAATACTGAGTGCGCTTAAAAAGGTTGAAAATTCACATATTTTAGACTTATTAATTTCACCATGTAATTTTTTACCTATTTTTTCGCCTAGTCTTTCCACCAAACAAGATTCTGTTAATATGTAAATATCAGGAATGGTTTCAAGTTCTAATTTTTCTATAGTCCTTGGACCTAAGCCTTTTATTTTCATATTTTTTGCAAAGGTCTCAATCTTCTTAAAAGATTGTGCTTTACAAGATTTATTCCGGCAAAAGAGCTGTGCATTGACAAGTTCTAATGCTGCGCCGCAAGAAGGGCAAGTTGTTGGAATTTCTATTTTCATTTTATATATTATCTCACATTTTTACTGAAATGTCAAGATTTATTTTTTGTTTCTGTTAGCTTTTTTATTACTTATTCGGCTTTCTTAATAATCCTAGGGATAATATCTCCAGCACGCTCTACCATTACCGCGTCGCCTATTTCGAGTCCGAGGGCCTCAATAAATCCTACGTTATTTAACGTGGCTCTTGAGACGATGGCGTCGTTAATATTAACCGGACTGAGAATAGCAACCGGCGTGACTTTACCGGATTTTCCTGTTTGCCACTTGACGTCGAGAAGGGTCGTTTTAACGCCCTCAGAACGTTCTTTAACAGCAATTGCACCTCGTGGGTGATGACTGGTAAATCCCATAGTTTTGTATAATTGATTATCATTAATCCTCCATACATATCCATCAGTTGGATACTCAAATTCTTCAGTTGCAATATCTAAAGCTAATGGAACATACGTGAAACCGTGATGATATAACCCATATAAATCTTCTTTGTGCGTAGGAGCATGTGGATATTGATTATATGCAAATACTTTTAAGTCTCTTTTTAGAAACTCATCCTTACTTTTAAGCCCTAAAGCCCCTGAAGCATAATTTCTAGCATTAGGGGTAGTTTTGACTGTAGCTACCTCGGCATTAATTTGAACAATACCTGGACAGTTAGGGGGTAATACTTGAGGAATTAAATCAGTATGTCGGAATAAATCAGAAATATCTATTCCTCTGGTTCCGTCTCCTCTAGTTAATACTTGCGCCATTACTCTGCCTATATATAGGATAGAAATAGCTGCTCCATCTAACTTATGTGTAACGATCCAGTCATCTGGATTGTCCACAGGAGTATCACCGTTATATTCTCCCTCATACACCTTATCTAAACTGTACATCTTACGATAGTGAGGAATATCTGCTCCTACTTGACTACCTACAGAATCTTCTCCATATAAGTCTACTAGAGCATCATATTGGGAATCTGAAATAAAGGGTTTACCTTCGTAATATGCTTCTTTAGCTAGTTTTATGTAGTTTTGTGCCACGACGTTTCTTATGCCTCACTTTAGGTCTCATAGAGTCACGTAACTCACGAAGAATTTGTTTCCATGCGGGAAAAGGAGAACGAGGACGAGACTTCAATTCTCTCAATTTCATATCTTCTCTATTAGCCGCTTTTTCCTTATTTATTCTTGGTGTTTTAAACACACCTTTAACATTTCGTCTGTAAGGAAATCTTGGATTATCTAGTCTTTCGATTGCTTGTGCATCTTCAGGATGTTTTGCAATGTGTCGTTCTAACCTTTTAATACGATGATCTTCGTATTTAGTTGAATATCTCTTCCAATAGTTTTTCTTGGAATCACTTGATTTTAGTTTGTTTTTTGCCATTTATGCTAATTCGTTTTCTTTAATGTTGAATTTTTTAAGAACAGGTAAATCTGCCATGTAAGCCCAAGCTAAAGATGCCCATTGATCATGGTTTCCGAAAACCCATACATTGTATATATTTCCGAAATCTTTATGTACTTGAATTAATTTTTTAACTTGTACTAAACAATTATATTGTACAGACCAAGCATACTCTCCAGATTCATATTCTTCTTTTAAGTTTTCATCTGGAACCATTACAGGATTAAAATAGTCAGTCTTTTCACCGTGTAAAGGCACTTGATTATCTATCAAATACTTTTTAACGGATAGAACACTTCTATAGGTTGATTTAGAGAGAGAAGAAATAGAGTCTCCCTTTAAATACTCTAAGATTATATACTTGCCTTCTGCGTCCTTAATAGGTTTACCTCTTAAGGCTTTTCTACGTTTTACTTCAAAAGCTCTTCGCTCCTTATAGTCATCAATAATATTACCTAATCTTTTGGTGCTATAATTGATGCGTAGCATTTCACAGGCGGCTTTCTTTGTAATGGGCCTACCTTCTTCGGGCTCGAGAAGAGAGATAATACGACGAATATTTGTATCATCTAACTTCTCGTGCTCTTGTTTCTTAATTCTAGCCATTTACGGCAGTAATAACCCCAGTGAAATAAACGGCAGCCTTACCTGTAAGGCGAGACACAATATCTTCGTCCACTTCTTGGCCCGCATCTTCAATTGCAGACTTAAGACCATCAATAGCTTCCGCTTTATTAACGCGTTTACTTCCACCAGTACTGGTTTTTGAAGAACTCTTTTCAGGATCCTTCTTAATATAGACACCGGCTTTAACCAGAATCATACGAACACCATTAGGTTTTTGATTGTACTCTTCGGCTAGTTCACCGACAATCTCCGTACTATTCTCGGGCGTAGGTTCACGGGACTGATATTCCTCAATGACCTCAGCTTTTAGCTCATCTGTCCAAGCATTCTTTTCTGCCATATAAATTTTCCTCTGTCAAATCTGTAGCTGTTTTACCAGCATTAATAATATTATAGCAATATTTTGCTTAAATTTCAAGTTAATATTTTTGAATCTTTTCAGGTTTTACCTTGTCTTCTATCCAGGATAAATTATATCCGGGCACAGATTCTTTTGGTATATATACCTGTTGAAGACTTTCTACGTTATCCCACACTCTATAGATACCCTCCCTAGGATGAACATCTTGAACACCTTTAATACGTCTTTTTGGGCGATTGTGTGGGTCAATTATTCTTATACGTTGCGATTTAATTTTCTTTTTAAATTGTTTCTTCTTTTCCAATGTTCCACCTTTTTTCCAGCTCGATCCTTTTTAATACTACTTAGATGATCTATAAATAATATGCCATCTAAATGTTCTATTTCATGTTGTATAATACTTGCTTCATACCCGTAAAATACATCTATTAAGTCTTTTCCAGTTATGTCATTATATTTTACTTGAATAGTAGGATGTCTGGGAATCATATCCCAATATCCTGGTACAGACAAACACCCTTCCTTAAAATTTTGCAGATTACTACTATACCCGCCTTCGATCGTGGGGTTTACCATTACAAATGGCCTATGTGCTTCCGCTCTGAATACTATCATACGCATAGGTATTCCTAGCTGCGTGCAGGCAAGGCCTATAGCTTTATAGTAATCCAAACACTTTAACATACTATTAGATAATGTAAATAGCATATCTGTGTCAAATTTAGTTACTGGGAGAGCTTTCTGTCGGAGTTTCTCGCTCGGAATCATCAATATATCTGGGTGCACTTAGCTTTCCTTTCCATTTTCGCCAAGTAAGTAGGCGCTCTAATTCATTTATATCTTCATTATTTAACATATTAATGAAGTTCTTAAGTTGTCTTTGTTTTTCTATATTCATCATGATAATAAATCGGTTCTTGATGTGGGAATCTGTCTAAATTGTTAATAAATTCATCTAGGTCTAGTGTATCGTAATTTAATGGTTTATGTTTAAATCTTCTAGTTATTCCATCTTGTCCGTCTTTAGTTAGATTTATATATTTTGTATTTGGGTATCTAACAAAAGCTTTTTCAAAATATCTAACAAATGTATTATATCTGTCGTCTTTTAAGTTCCTTTGATACCCCTCTGTACCATAATATACATTTCCACCGTAACAATCTATACCTAATAAATATACTAGGTCTAATTTCATCATGCCTGCCAAGTGCATTACAGCACCACCGCAAGTATTAAATTCTTTCATTACAGCACCGTAAACTTTATAGGTACTTTTAGTTCTACCAATTCTATTAGAGGGGATTACAAAATAGTTGTTTTTAGCATACTCTGATCTAGCTATTTCGACTATCATCCTTTGATCGACAGCCATTAAAACATCGGGAATAAAGTCTCTATATAGGGCATTACATCCCATTATAGTACCCTTCCCTCTTAGCCTTTCTAAATCAAAATCTTGTCGGCTTTCACCGTTTCCAATAATGAATCCTACTTTATACACACGTAATCCTTTGTTATTCTAAATTTCTTGAGGGTGGCGCGGGGTTGGAAATATTATATTCATATAAATGAAAATCCTCAAAAAACGCTTGTTCTATTTTAATTCGTTGATCTTTTGATAAGATAAAATGTTCTTTACCAATATTAATTACTGGTAGCCCGTCTATACGTAATGGCAATAAATATCTTTCTTTTTCAAACTCTTCTAATCTGATCACTTTATCTACTCTAGGTAATGAACGTGTCCAAGTATAACATGAACAGTGTACTAATAAAAATGTTTCGGTTTCATTCACCGAATCTACATTTTCATTTATTTCTTTACATACTTCTAAAAAATGTTCGAAACTATTAAAATATTCTTCTGTTAGGTACTGATTAGCGGTACGTTTGATCTTGCCATTTAACAGTGAATTTTTTAATTTATTAACATGATTCCATAAGGATATACTTCTAGTATAAGGGTTTCTTACTACAGTAAAGATATAACTGTAATCTATACTATTTGGAATATGTCTACTATGTTTTGTATGTCCTACTTTATTAGGCACCGAGTTCATGGGGTGTGGTAAGTGTTTTGGAAATCCTGCTGCTTTATGCATAGAAGTAGTTCCACATTTTGGAATATCTAAAAATATTACCTTATCTTTTAACCACATTATTTGTTATCCACTGCATAAAATATATAGGATGATAGTTTATTTTAAGAGTTTTAGCACAATTACCTATTTCTTTCGCCTTATCTGGAGTTAATTCCTCCATAATATCTAGTAAATCACTATAGTCATCTTTACACTTAATATAGTGTACTCCAGGAAGTAGTTCCTTCCCTAATAGTAACTCTGGTAATTCTGGTGATATCGTACATACACCTAAAAGCATTAGTTCTAGTTGTCCACGATCTAACATATTGTTAACTCGACCAGGTACACAAATTGCTCCAAGTACATTCTGATTAGCGCGCCAAAACTTTAACGGACTATCTTCTATCTTCTGATCTACACTGTAATTAGTTTTTGTAAATAGGCTTTTTACATAGTTTCTACGTCTTATAGCATGACCCCAAGGAATCTGTTTATTACTGAAACCTCGTTGTGGATTATACTGATATTCATGACTGAATAAATAATGAATATTGTTAGAAGTAGGTACTCTGCCCCCACACATTGGGCCCAATGGAAATATATTGTTTGGATAATCAATATACTTACTATAGTGTGCTTTAAATATGGGAAGATCTGAGTCTAGGTATAAATCATCTAAATCGCAAAAATCTATAATTCCTTCGTGCCTTTGCCACTTAAAATAAAAATTAGTATCATTTATACTTTTAGTAGTTTCACTATAAGGGAACTCCGCCTGTACTGTCATTAACTTTAGAAACTTAAGGTGCTTATTTCCATATCTGAAATTTTTAGCATTTGGATATTCAAACATATCTAAAATACTTAATAGTCTCTATCATACCTTCTTCTAAAGGCACCTGATTATTAGGATTAATCCCAATCTCCATCAAAGTATCTGTATTAGCAGAAACTATTGAATTAGAGATTTCTCCAGGTCTCATAGGAAGATTTATAATCTGTGAATTACTGCCGGTTACTATTGCCAGGCGTTTGTCACCCATTTTAGTCCTTTTACCTCGTGCGGATTAGGTTTACCATGAAAGCATACTATTCTAGCATTATCTGGCGGAGTAGGCTTACAATGTACTTTATAACTTATAATTTGATCCTTATAAAGTTCCTGCCACCTATCAACATTTTTGGAAGTAGCATCTTCGATAATACCTTGATCCCCGAGTCTATGTTTTCTACCTTTATAGTAGTCCCAAATGTACTCGTGTTCTCCGGTCTTCCACGACAATAAACCTGATCCCAGTCCATCACGACGATAGAAGTCTCTGAGAGCGCAGAAGTTTCCACGATATCCAAAAATTTCATCTAAGTTTCCTACTATTACCGTATCTAAATCAAAAAAGAACGTCTGTTCAAATCTCCAATGTTTATCCATATAAAACATTTGCAGTTTATTATACCAAGATTGAATATTATCTTTAGGAAATATATCTTTAAACCCTGGTACAGGTCGTTCAGCATTATCTGTGCATGTAATAAAATCGAAAGGAACACTAGTATTTCTTTCGATGCTATTATATAATTTAGTCACATATTCGTTAGAGTATTTTCTACCCCACTGTACACATACTACGTTTATCATCTATAAAACTCATGGTCGCCTATTGTTGTTATATACTCTAATGTTTTAAAGTATCTACTAGGGTGTCCTACTTTCTTATAGAATAGTGCACCTTTAGTGTTATCGTAGGCATTGTGGTACATTTGCAACATTATTCGAGCTAATTTTTTACTTTCTTCCCAAGCTTCTGTTTCATATGGATTATCAGATTTGCCGTCCCAATACCAACTAAATTGATTGGGCTGATAAACTACTTCACAAACAGTATTAGGAAATTTCCTGTTTAACACTCTATTTAGAGTTGCCGCAGCGACGGCATATTGGGCTTGACGCGACTGATCTCGCGCTTCGTAATATATATTCTTTGCTAGACAGGTTTCTTCAGATGTTAGTTCTGAGGCTGATGTGTTCAGACACAGAAATGCTCCAAGCAGAGCAATAAATATGCTACGCATTAGAGCATGATTTTGTTGAGACGCATAGCGTTCAGACACACTGGACGCACATTACGTGGTCTATAGCGTCTAACTGTAGCGAGCTCATCTGATTTTAAACAGCGGCATTTTCGTCTACCGCAATCTTCACATCTTTTTCTCATTCTTTATCCTTTTATTCTACAATAGTAAGGCGCTTGACCTTACCTCTTCTTTTGTTGGTAGTTCTTTCTTCCCACCTATCAGCCCATTCACCCTCTTCATGAAGTGGGCCACCGTCGACTGGATCAAAATTTTCGGTCTCGTAAGTCGTACTAGCAATTTCAATAACGAAACTTGGAGCCAGATTTTCATACTTTATCCATTTGTCCTTCCCTAGACTTTTTAAATAGTCCATGGCTTCTTTGTAGTTAAACACTTACTTTTTCATGGTAAAAATGCAATAAGGTATTATTCTTACGACGTATACTTCCTAAATAAAAACCTTTTGTTTCATGTCCTGAACCATAGGGTCTAATAATATGTTCTACCGGAGTGTCTTTTTCTTCATATACGAAGGTTAAAATTTCTGTAGAACGTATCGCTTTCGTCATATGAAGGTGCACACTTTTAGGGTATCCTAATATATGATACGCATCAGCAGAATTTTCAAAGTTAACCTCTTTTATCTTAGTCACGTTTACCTGCCTCAAGAATCGGCCATGCTCTAGGTTCGTTTTCTTGTTGGTTCCAATATCTACTCATTAAATGTTACCCCTTCAGGTTTAAATGTTCTCCATTTCATTAATGATTGGACTTCAGCTAACCGCTCGGTTTTGTAAGCCTCCACATCTAGAAATGCTTCGATTAATTCTGTTCTTTCTTCTGTTGTAAATCCTGTAGCGTCCAACATAAGATAATTCTTACGAGGTTCGCTAACTATAAAAGCTGTGCGATCTGATATGTCGCCATCATCTTTTTCGTATGTAAATTTTCTAAATCTCATGATAGTAATTTTTTCTCTACTGCCTCTGTTAAGGCGTCAATTGTTGCTATTGTTGCTCTGTCTAGACCATTAATTGGGCCTATTAACTGTTCCAATTCTTCTATCGCGTGCTTCTTCAGCCTGCGTCCTGGCTTATGTGCCTTCTGTTGTGCGTAAAATCTGTCACCCATCGTTTTCTTCTACTTCTAGAATGTCTTGCCAATCTGTACCGAGTTCTTCAACTATTAATACTCGATACTGCAATACTTTGTGTTTTGCCGTTATCATAGGTGCTCTACCTGCTACATCTTCGTATCCAGGAGTAGGAGATAAATAATTAGTAACTAACCGTCTTAATTCAATCAAGGTCTAACTCCCTCTTAGCTAGTCTCTCCGTGAACTCTCGCGGAGACATACCAGATTCAAAAGCCTCTTTGACTTTATATTTCATCATGTAGTTATTAATATCCATTTCATAGCGATGCTGTAAGATTCTACCTGCACGCTGACACCATTGATAAAATGGATCCATTGATTTAATTTCGTAATCTATAATCATACTGATATTGGAGCCGGAATATGTGGATGTGAAGTATACCCTTGTAATGCAAAGGAATCCATCTTATAATCATTAATATTATTTTCTACATCCATTTTAATTTCTGGCAGTTTCCTCGGTTGTCTTTGAAGTTGAAGTTTAACTTGGTCTACATGATTTAAGTAAATATGAGTATCTCCACCAACCCAAATAAAGCGCCCCGGTATCAAATTACATACACCAGCCACCATCATAGTTAATAGTGAATAACTAGCGATATTAAAAGGTACGCCTAGAAACATATCACAGCTACGTTGATAAAGTTGGCAATCAAGATACTTACCTCTTACACTAAATTGAAAAAGAATATGACAAGGTGCTAAACGCATTTGATGAAGCTCCGAAACATTCCAGGCAGATACTATGTGCCGGCGTGAGTATGGAGTGGTTTTAATACTATTGATTACGTTTTGTAGTTGATCTATATGATCTGTGGTTTCGATAAGAGGATAGTCCTCTCCCTCTACAGCCCGCCTAGCCTCTTCTCTAAAAGTAGGCCAACTACGCCACTGTACCCCATACACGGGACCCAGCATACCGCTATCTGTAGCCCATTCGTTCCATATCTTACTAGGATGGAACTTGTTTAGGTCTTGGGTATAAAGGTTGCGATCTCTACGCCCGCCTTGAATAAACCAAAGTAGCTCTCCTAATACTAACTTATAAGGGATATACTTTGTAGTAAGTAAGGGAAAACCCTGTGTAAGATCGAACTCCATACGAGTACCGAATAATTTAAGTGTACCCGTGCCTGTTCTATCCTCTTCAACTTTATACCCTTTATAGAGAATGTCATCTAATAAATTTAAATACTGTTGCATACTGTACCGTCTGGTTTAATTAAAGTAATTTCCTTATTGGCTTGTTGTGCATATCTATATGTAGCCCAAGTTCCTGATCTTAACTGTTCTTCAGATTCCTTGGGACATACAATAATTTGATCTGAGCTTTTTGCTATAATTTTATTTCTTTTTAAAGGCTTCATTATTGGATGCATAACATCTATATCTATAATTTTTGCCTGTTTATCGTATATATTACAGGGGTGTCCATGAATTTCAGCCTCAGAACCTAGAATACTTCTAATCATAATATGAAACTCATGATCCGCACCTATACACATACCGTGATGTACTTCTACTTTCCCTTTTCTAGAAAGTATATGCAGAATCCTACTAAGATTTATAAATTGACCTTCAGTAATTCCACTTTGCGTGCCTGTAAATCCTATACTATACATTTATATTTTTGTTGTTGTACCCGGCATCTTTATGCAAACCACAAAAAATGCTACTAGGATAATTCCTACTAGGATGAATTCTAACATATTACTCTCCTGGTCGTGTTTCGCTATCACTAGTAATTATGTCATATGTTATCAGTCCAAAAATACTGAAAAACATAACTACTACTCCAAAGATAGCTGCTATTTCTGTTAATGTCATTAATATAACTCCGTTACGCCTAAGTCTTTCATTATTTGACTTACGTATTTAACTTGATATTTTGCGTCATGTAACGCATTATGTGATTCCGTTCGGGGAATATTTATTTTTAAATCCTGAAATAAGTTATTAGGATAAAACCCAACTACTGTTCTTACATCTCTGTCATTCCAGAAAGGTACTATAAACTCTTGTCCAACTGCTCTATAAGCATACCTTATAAAAGCATTATCAAAAGAAGCACCGTTTCCCCATACCCTAAAAAGCTTAGGGCTAATCTTTTGTTTATCTGCTATAAATTTAACGAAACCATTTAGTTCTTTACAAAATTCATTGAGTGAAATCTTTTTCAAAGTATCTAGACTTTTCCTAGCTTCATTAGATTGTTTTAACCACCAATATATTGTATCACCACTAACGGTTAATCCTGCATCTAAGCAGGATTGTAAATCTATATTTCTGTGAATTTCTTCGCCTGTTTCGCCTGTTGTTAAGTCGCATTGTACAGCAGCACAACTAAATAGAGCACCGCCTGGAACATTATCCGCAGTCTCTAAATCGACCATGATATCTTTCATCATATATTATTTTTCTTCGTCAACTAGTATATCTACTATCCTATCTTTAAAAATTTCTGAATCAGTTACTATTATGTCATATAATTGCCAAGGAAAAGTTATAGTTGTCCAGAAACAATATTCACAGAAAAAAGCTAAATTGCTCTGATCTAAAACATTATACTTTCCAGCTATCTCTCTTGCGATTCCAACTGTTGGCCATATATAAGTAATAAAGGTACTAATACTGAAGGATATTGCGATAATAAGATAATAGATAAGTATTACTACTATATCCATATCATCCTTTTTATGTATTAAGAGAACTGGAACACGGTAATACCTTCTGTATTATAAAGCTTGCTAGACAATCCTAGCACTTTCGTGTAAGTATTGGTATCTTGGTTCCAGTCTCTAATTGTGCAAAAACCAGCCTGCCGCAAACCCAAGGGTAGCAACTAAGACTGAATATAAAACTAAGTGATTTGCAATCCACAAAGCTATTCTGTAGTACCAAGGTAATAGGTCTTTTGCTCTTATTACCTCTGGCATATCTTCAAAATCATACTCTTCTTTCATATGTTCTCCAAAAAGAAAAGAACCTGGTTTTTACTAGTTCTACTAAACTAGTCCGGTGACCAGGAACGGACGGAGAATTATTATACTTATTATTTTACTGGTTAAGCAATTTGTTTTTCCAGTATATATATTATAGCAAAATGTAAGCTAAATGTCAAGATAAATTTTTCGATTGCTATTATTTCCTAAAGATAGAAAAAATAAGATCAATTGTGGCTGGAATAATCCAAATTATTGTAGCCAAAAAGATGACCACACCCATTATTGCAACGAATGTGGTCATCGTAGATAGAAGTATATCTATCATATTTTGTCCAACTCATCAAACACACCATCAGGTACTGTATCACCAAATGCCATGATTTGTCGTAAGACGTCCCTAGTCTCCACTACGCTAAACGTAGATAATTTTCCGTTCCCACAAAGAGAATTTTCAATTATTATACAGCCATCTTTGAAGATGTATACTGTAGTATCTCGTGATACCATAAAGTGTTTCATGTTAGAAAGGTCGCGTCTCATGTTAGATCTCCAATATTAAATTAGGATTAAATAATGGGTTTACTTCATGTCCATCGTATCCATAAGGATTACATATGATCCTTGTATTATGAACGGTAATGTCATGAGTATCGTGCATATGTCCATGGAACCAGAAAGGAATATCATACTTTTCTAACATCCAATCAAGATCGGTGTAGTAAGCATGATTAGTCATCCAATCATCTTTGTACTTATCGTGTACACACAACGCATGTGGAGCTGTGTGAGTAACTACAATAGTTTCAGGGTGGGCATATAATACATCATCTAAATGCTTTACAGTATCTTGATGAATAAGATACGTGTCCGCAGGTTGTAATCTCCTATAATTAGGGGGTGCCCTGATTACATCGTAATCTCGCATTGTTAGGCCACAATGTGCTTGTATAAGTGGATCAAACTTTTTAAAGTCTGTCCACAATGTACCACCAGCAAATCCCTGACCAAGCACCTCTGTGTAATACCCATCTTGTAGGAAGTGAAACCAATCATACTTGACGTCATATTCTTTAAACTCAAAATCAGTTTTTTGAAGTTTATCACCATAGTACTCATGGTTGCCAGCAACCATAACTACTTGCTTGTCCTGCATCCAATTTTTGATCCAGGCCATTGTTCTATCTACTTTAGTACCTACATCCCCAGCTAAGATGACTACGTCAACGTCGGCTGGAATGATAACCTCCCTATTGTAGCCACAAAACTCAAGGTGTAGATCGCTCATTACTTGAAATTTCATGTTAAATCTCCATTTGAATATATATTATACGCTATTTAACTGAAAATTTCAAGTTCAAATAAAAAAATGCCGCTTCTCAGCGGCATTTTTTTATTTGTCTTTTTCTTCGTCCTGTTTCTCTTTTACCGACTCTAAGAAAGTGCTTTGTGCTGCCACTATGCATCTCTTGATAGGTTCTGGAAGCCGTTCCCATGGAACCTTTTCTAATCCTCGCTTCTGCATATGCTCGGGGTAATTGGGTATAATAGGTTCTCTTTGTAAGTATGGAAAAATATCTTCCAAACTTATCGTATACGGCCACTTCCCACCAGCATACCAAATATAGTGGAAATCATCAATTTTTAGAACGTTCATATTAAGTCCCTATAGTTTTAAGTTTTTAAGGGCCTCTTCTACTTTGTCTTTAAGACTAATTCGTTCTCGTTTATAAGCCTTTTCTTGCTTAGTTTTCTGTTTATGGTTAAAATTTTTGGATCGTCTTTTACGTTTTTGATCACGTTGAATTTGATCCCATCTTTTCAATCTTGTTTCTTTGTTTGACATTATACTATATTAACGTCGCCTGTAAAAGCAGTTTCAAGCCCAGTAAGTTGTACCCAGCATCTACTAGACATAGTAAAACTAGCGATCTGTTGTCCAGAAGTTAATGTTACATCTGGGACTGGGTCAAAATCATTATTATTAGTACTAGCCTCTAGCTGAAATGTTGCACCAGAAGGTACATCATCTGCTATGGCTTGGATAGTCCATACGTTATATCCTCCGCCTTCGTGTCTACTACTAAGTACATTGCTTAATTTTACCGCAGCTTGTGCGACTCCATCCGTGACTAATCTAGCCATATTATCCTCTTATAAGATTGGTCTTCCGATATTTGCACGTCCCGTCGGAAGGAGCGGTCCGATATTTAAAACTCGTACAGTACGCCTAGGTTGAACTGATTAACACTGGCACCTTCTACATCGTATAGAGTAGCGCCAAGTCGAGTGTTTAGTCCTCCGGTGATGTTCCAGTTAACACCTGCTCCGAACAATACTCCACTCTCTCCAGATAAAGACTGTGAAGCTTCTTCACTACCAATCTCAATATCTCCAGAGAAATCAAAGTATCCTGCTTCTCCGTAAATAGACCAAGCATTCCCTAAAGGAATGAATCCTAGTCCACTTACTAACCACCCATCTGCATCAATTGAAAGGCCTTGATCATCAAGCTCTTCGGGAGCTATGTACTTGGCCTGAACTGCGAATGGCATTGGAAACTTATATCCAATAATTGCACCATATCCAGCTGAACGATCAGAGAAGTCGTTGACAATATCTTCTAGAGAATTAGAGTCAACTGCCGTACTATTTACTTCACCACCAATATAAATATCCGCATTAGCACTCATACTAAGTGCTAGCAAACTGGCAGCTACTAAATATTTAAAAGACATATAATGTCCTCATGTTATTTACAAAGTGGGACTGCAAGTTTAAAGTCATTAGTCCCAATAGACTACCACCTGTATTCATATGCAGTCTTCTACTACTGATTGTCAGTTAGCAACTACATACTTTCGACCACCGCCACACTTGCCCTTTATTTGGAACAGTGAATGGGACTCGAACCCATACCGTCAGTTTGGAAGACTGTAATGCTACCATTGAACACCATCACTGCTCCGTTCTACGGGGGCTGGGAACTGGGAACTAAACCCAGCGTGTCTGCCAATTCCACCAATGGGGCTTTAATTTTCGTAATACTCCACAATCAAAGATGCAATATCTCTCTGTCCTACCCACGTATTAGAAGGGGTATCTGGAGCTCTACCTCTCAGGTTAAATTTTCTATTCCAACCGCCTAAATCTATACATTCTTGAAAAATCGCTGGATCTATTACTATATTATAAGTATATTCCTCATCTCCTGTTAATGTCAGTCCTGTAATAGTATCGTTAGCGGTTGTCCACACAAAAGAATCCTGGTAGGGTCTATTAAGAGGAGTAGTATTTGTGACATCTACCGGAGTAGCATCTTTTTCACAATCAAAGAGAAGATCAGCACTAATTGTGTCAGGATCTGTGCTAGGCTTCCAAACCATTGTGGCCTTTGTTATTGTTACATCTTGAGGTATTGTTACATTTAGGAATGACCAGCAAGACCATATATCTCCCCCAATATCTCCAAATCCTGTACCTTGATCAGCATTATCCCAGCTATAAGGTATATTTTCAAATATAGAAGCTGTTTCTGACATTGTAGCTTGTAATATGGTTCTCTCAGATAAATCAAAATTTCTATTAAATGATCTATCAAAAGGAACGGACATATCTACTTTCATAAGTATCCTTTTAAATTTGGCGCTAGTGAAGGGACTCGAACCCTCCTACATCCGCTAGACAGGCGGTTCGCATACCCCGATGCGCACACTAGCATTGTTTGGTCGTGGTGAGTGGACTTGAACCACCTGTCTACCGGTTATCAGCCAGTTGCTTATGCCACTTAAGCTTCACCACATTAAATAAAAGGCGGGGAGGTCTCATCCCGCTTCAACTGACCCCAGTACGATAGGTGCGACCCATCATTCACTGTTACCTATATTTGGTGAATCGACAGGGGTTCGAACCCTGATTCGGAGGTTGAAAGCCAACGCGTCCTGAACCATTAGACGACCGATCCATATTTGGCGGAGTCCTAGGGAATCGAACCTACAAGGGCGTGGTTCGTAGCCTCACCTGCGTCCTGTCGCTCGGGATATAAAATTGTGTGGTTGAGTTTAAAGATCGTCCCACTGTAGGATCACATTGTTCACGCTCTCAAATGCTTACGGTTTGCTTAGCACAGGGAAACTACCTGCTATAGTCTTACCAGTAATAAATATGAGGCTTTTTATAGTTGGGAAAATCCCAGTCATCCTCATAGTTATCTAGATTGATCTTGCGCAGAGTATTGCGAGTCTGCGTTCTCGCTGGTCTGGTATGAAATTCATTATTCCACCACGAAGGTGTAGAATTCCACCAGGTATACATAAAGCCCGGGTGGTTGGTGCTTAAATACTCCCAACCTGCACAAAAGTCCTCATCACGGATTCTTTTATACTTGCCCAATACTTTATGTCGATAAGTATCGCTCATAATTTTCTCCTGTATTTAATTACAATTTACTCATTATGTCGTTACCTCCTTAATTGGTCAGAACAGAAGGATTCGAACCCTCGTCTTAGCGCCCCAAACGCCATGCTATACCAAGCTCAGCTATGCTCTGTTTGATTTTCCATTTTATATATTATAGCAAGTTCTACTCACTATTTCAAGTCAGAATTTAGTAACCCGATATTGCCATTCAGACCCTCGGGTATCAGGGTTTAGGTCACGACCTACTAATCAATTATATCGCGTTAGTCCACGAGGTACGTATCAGTACCATCTACATTTTCCCAAGGCCATTCGCAACCAGCATATTCTCTGCCTGCTGCTACGACTAAAAAGACTATAACAGCAATTAATGTAATTGGGCCAACAATCTTAATAAATCGCTTAGCTTGTTGAGTATTATCTTCTACACTCATAGTGTACCTCTAATTTGGTGGGGAGGGAGGGATTCGAACCCATCAGTTAACTCGGTCACAGCGAGAACCTGCGCCACACAGCATCCCAACCCTATAATTCTCTAAAATCTGTTTTCCTATTAAGGGATGAACGCAGTTGCGCAGCACTTGGGCTGGACAATGGTTCCCCTTGTAATATAACTTCTCTTCGTAATGAATATCAAGCCAATCCATCAATTCTAGTTTACCTGCTACTGTAGACTTATTAATAAATCCAGGAGGTCGCTTAACATCGTCTGCTGTAATTGGGAAGTTACTCCAGAAATAATGTCTACCTATAATTGCTGTAGGTTTTATCAAAGGTTCGTAATAGGGTTTTACGTTTTCTACTACCCATCCGCCTTTGAAAAAGTTCTGAAGAAATAATATCTCTTCGTATAGTGCCATATCAGGATAACGTCTTAGATCATGTCTAGTAGCCTTCATCATACGAGAGTGCGATTGGCACGGGGGACTTGACCAAACGAAGTCTACCAGATCATGAGTTTCTAATAAGAACTGATGCGCATCTTCAATAAATACAGTGTCATCTGGAAAAAGTTTCTGATAAACACTTGCTATCTTTGGATCGCTTTCTATTGCTGTGACGTCTACGTCGGTCCAGAGTTTGCGGTTGCCACCAACTCCTGCATATAGGTTTAATACGTTTAACACTTATTATCTTCTTAAAAAGGATTCCAATGTGTTACTTCTGAGTCTTGTAAACAAGTTTCACTATCATCCCAAAAATATCCACCATCACTATATGTTATAAACTTAAACTTCTTTCCTTCAAAGTTCTTTTTTAAATAATCCAGAACATATACTTTACATGGTTGATTGGGTTTAGGTAGTCTTTCTCTTACACTAATCAAAATAATTTCCTGTTTACTACTGTAAATTGGCACCCTACCTAGGTATCGAGCCCAGCATAACGGGTTTGGAGTCCGCTTAGTGCGCCATTACGCCTACTGTTAAATTGGTGGATAGGAATGGAGTTGAACCATTACAGCTCTAAGGCGTGTGGTTTACAGCCACGTGGGCTCGCCAATGCCCAGCCTATCCATATTTGGCACCCTACTCCTTTCAAATTCTATTAGTCGCCAGACTCACCACAATGCTGACAAGTTCTCCGATCTTCTTCATTCAGAGTACCACACAGACACTCCCAATGACCGCAATCTTGCAAGCTGCGACGCCCACCACACCTAGACTCCCGCTCCCGCTGAAGTTCCAGACGCGACCATCTACTATCAGTCATTTCATGCTCCTTTGTGTAATTCCTATTATCTTTACTTTAGCACATAGAACTTGACACTTATTTTTATAGATTAAATAAGAAACTATACATCCATTAAAGAAATGTTCCAGAGCTAGGTTCGCCTTTCCGTCAAGTTTTACACGGTGCGCTCCCAATATAGGTGACTAAATCTATACTTTGACTAAGCAGGAGGGTGGTCAACCCTAATCCGGTAGCCTGAGACATTGAAACATTTGTTTAATGGAGGCGGCTACTTCTGTTTACAAGCGAGCCGCCAAGCTCAGCTAACCCTTAGGCAGCAAGTGCGAATGTTTCATCATTTGCGTTTAATGTTTTGTACTTTCGTACGTGATTGTCCACAACCCGTTACTTATCCGTCGAATCTGTTCTTCCCCTTTAATTTGGACTGCGTATTTCTCGATTAATTCTTAGATATTTATTTGGTGGAGAAGGCGGAATAATGCTATCCGCGTCCGCACAAGGCGTTATTGCTTCATCCAATCGGTAAGGAATTTTCACAGAATTTATCATATTCTGCATCGGTTTCCTTAAGCCATTTTTGTAATTCAATCATTGTAGGTTTTTTCCCATTTTATATATTATATCAAAAATGACCATACTTGTCAAGAAAAATTTTTCGTATGCTATAAAGTGGTAGGGGCGGGGGGAATTGAACCCGCCGTCGACTGGTTAAAAGCCAGATGTTAAACCTCTTAACTACGTCCCCTCATACTTTGCTTAAACGCGTTTACGTTTACGTTTATCCTTTCCGTGGCTCGCCACAAGTCTTGCAAAGCATGTTAGGGCCCCGGCTACTAATAGCGAACCTATTACTATGTTAAATAATTCTAGTCCCATTTAAAAAAATTTCCTGTTTATTACTATGTTTGGTACCCTGTGGGCAACTTTTACTACCAGTCCCCAGACCCGAACGTAACCATGCAATGCAAATATGTATCACCGTTGATTCGATGCGTTTCAACACTACACTCCGAATGCCCGAAATACACGCTTTGTTCGATTGCCCCATGACAAGCAATTTGCCATACGTCGCGATGCCCGATATGCGCAGTCGCGTAAGTGTTGCAAGACAGCGCGAATTGGAACATTTGCATTTTCAATAAACTAAGATCGCCAAAGTTCACCACCCCATCATCATTCAAATCCGCAACACCATCATCGGTAGAAAACACCGATTTCATATAAGCAAGATCTGCGAAATTCACAAACCCGTTACCATTGAAATCGGCGCAACGCTCATTTGCGACGAAAACACACGGGTCGTTACGATCAACTATTCCATCGCCATCTGTATCGTAGACCGGTGCTTGAGCCACTACACACAACGGCAACAGCAATAACAACAGTATTTTTATTTTGATTAATTCCCATGTCATTTTTCCAACCCCCATGTTACTACACATATTTTCGGACAATAACTGAATGAGCGGGAACTTCGCAGCCCTCGACAATATTTTTTTGATCCATCCTGTTGACCAGAATCAAAGTGTTTCCGAGCTTAACTCCCGTACAGCCGTGTCCTCGTATACCAACTCTTTCCGGTGTCTCGTTGGTAAGTTCACCAAATACTTTGAACACTTCCTTTGTTGCGTTACAACCAGGTTCTGCCAACTCTGCGTTTATACCGCTACCTTCCAGTAGCTGTGTCCATGAATGATAGGCAGCTAGCGTGATGCGCGGTTCCAGCATCATTTCGATAAGCGCATGAGCAACAAACAAATGATTATACTTGGAACTCAAGTATGAGTAGAGTTCTGGTTCTCCCTGTGTTCGCGGCCACGGATAGACTCCCCACTCAGTTACCCATATTGGTTTGTCATCCCATGTGCTAACTGCTTCTTCAAAATACTTATTCCAATGATTCAGCGCAGTGTAATAGGATACTTCATTTGCTGACCATTTCCCCCACGCTGAATTGACAGCGGGAGTCGCATAAAAGTGAATAATGTTCGCATCGCGCCACTCTTGATTGCGGATACCTTCATCCCAGTGTAATAATTCGTCCCGTTTAGCTCCCGGCTTATGAGGTTTGAAAGCCTCCATCGACACAGTAAGTCCCAACTTAGCATCAGGAAAATCTTGTTTAAGCACATAGTTAAAATTCTTAGCTTTGTCAGTATACATCTGCACATTTTCAAATTCCGCATATTTCTGCGGTGTGTACATCTCATTCCCATACTCAACGTTCTTCAAGTCTAAACCACTGGCTTTCCAGTGCTTCAGAAAATCACGATGATTCTGAAAAGGCTCTGCGGCGTTTACAACATAAGAATACTCAGTCCCTGTTTCAATCAGAAAATCAATCATGTCATTAACAAGATATGCCCCGTGCGTTTCACGAGCCTTGTTAGCCCCAAAAATCATGTACCGATCTTTCTCAGACGTATCCCCAACAAAACTCCAGTTGTTTTCGTGGAATATTCCTGTTTTCCACTGATACCAATGATTTGAACTACCACCTGGCAAGCGGAGATAATGAAACCCATTACGATCCCATGCTTTCACGAGTTCATCAGAACCATAACGCACATCAGAGCGCAGCAAATTCCCATGAATCCCCAGAATATTTTTATTCATCACCTGTTCCTTTCGTCTTGCCACTGATCGTCAGAACCTTCTGAGAGCAACTAGCTTGTATAATAGTCCTGATCTTTTAAGGACAGACCAGGAGAACCTCAGTGTGTATTTCCTCCGGTTACTTCCAGAAGCACTGGCTTGGATGCGTATGATTCACAAGACTTAAGCAGCTTTTTGTCATGCTCAGGACGTTGTCGACGTACAGGTCTTTTAGAGTGGGACCTTATCACATCTCGATTTAATGTCTCGGACAGACACCTTACTTGTTTTCTGCGCTAGGCAGCGCCACTAACCAAGTACCTTAGTCTATTATTTCAGCTGTATACTTGGATTTAATGATAGTTCACTTCAATATACCAGGACCTACTATCAATTCTCTGGTAGCAAAGTTTTTATGTCGATTGCCATAGACTACCTGATATATACTCGGGCTTTATCTCACGCCTCAGGTGGACATATACTGGCCCAGTACAGTATCTCTTTTATTTATAGACGTTTAGCGACTATCGTCTCCCTATTTAATTGATATTTATTTGGGCCGGATGATGTCAAACGCCTCAGTAGGAATTAGGTACCCTGTTTCACTATTTTCGGTTCTTGTCGTCCCAATCTCCTTGGGCTGTACTATTTCGCCAAGACTCAACCTTTTTGGGAGCAAATGTCGAAATATATGTAGCATCTATTAGAATGTCTTCCTCAAGCATATGAACTGGAGCATTTAAGCAATATCCCGCAAAACGTGCATCGTCACGTGCTTGCGTAAAGTTATCATACGTGGTCACACTGTAGTCTAGCCACGTATCTAACGTACCGCGTTCTAATTTGATTACTCTAATCATTCGTTTTCAAAAATCGCGTTTTCAAAAATCGTGAGTGCATTTTCTGCATCATTGAGTTCGCGCTGCATATTACTAAGTTCTTGCTCGTAGTTAGTATACGCACTAGTTAACATTTTTGCATATGCTCGAGTTTCTACTTTTGCATCAAGGTATTGTATTACCTCTTGCATCATTTGTTCGTGCGCTCGCATAAAAAGTTTCCTGTTTATTACTGTAAAATAAAGAATGGGGCTTCTTCTAGTGGCTAATGGTATGATCGCCGAAGCTGATATACCGCACCTACCTAAGGTGGCCCCTCACCGTGTAATTATTTTTCCATCAATACTACTTTTGCTATTGCGTTTTCGTTTGACCTACTAGGCCGTTACTCGCCTTTCCCAATTTACTTTATTAGATCTTTATGCGTGCAAGTAAAACGCTTTCCTTGCGGGACTTCTAACTTACCCGGCGGTTTCCCGCTGCACTCTTTAATAAAGGCTTGACATGATATTCTTCTTACTTTACTTTCGTTAATCAAGCCTTTATTAAAGAGTGGGGTTTTGTAAGGACCCCGTACCTTAGACTACCTTATCCCTGTAGCCCCAGGGGCAACTAGCGCAGTGAGTTACCTACCTCTACCTTGTAACGAGTGGTAGAGCACCCGGACTTTTTAGTTTAGGGTCGCCTGTCGAGGGGACCATGGATTTTCTCGCTGGAACGCGAGAAAATTCTAATTCAGAGTTGTTTTCCCATTATATATATTATCTCACACTTTGACTCGGGAATCAAGTCAGATTTTTTTATTCTATCTGCATATTCGCCTTATGTTCGAGCTGCAACACTTTCAGGTCAGTACATATGAACCGCTAAGATGTGAACGATGGTAGAAATACAAAACATTAAGAAGAATGGTAAATGCAATATGTGCCAGAAAGAAAAGAGTCGTTCAAACAGGTACAGATTGGCGATATTACGTTGCTCCTTTTTGGTTAGCGAACGTAAAGTTGTCTTGCGACCATACAATCCGTTATGTATATGTGAGTAAAGATATCGTCCAATCAGGCCGCTGCCAGAAACCAATAACATGCAATATAGAGAGATACGTGAGTTCAGGGAGCCCAGGGCAAAATTACTGTGAAACAGAATTAGTATCGGGCCAATGATGCCCAATACCATGTGCCAGAAAAACCAGCGCTTGGTTGTACCAAGAAAGCGCAGGAAGCGGACACGCTTTCGTAATGGGTATAGTAAGAGCGCTGCCATAAGTGAGGCGCCCACAATTCCCAAAATATAACCCAGCCCTTCTTCTGCTGTAATATTTCGCTCAGTGCGGCCTATCCAGCCAAAATATGTAATTAGGATTGCCAGCAGGTAGCCGAGCATTGTTGATTGCTGGCGGAGCCAGGCAATTAATGCGCGAAGGGTTCGAGTTTCTTTTAGGTTCAGGACTATACTGTCTCCTTCATGCGACCAGCACGAAACGTGCTAGCAGGGAAAACAGTATCAGTGTGGCTGTCGCTCAGACGTACACAAGCGATAGGATACTTACGTGCTCGTGGTCGAATTCCAGTAACTTGATACTCTTCCATGTCGTACATAAAGCGAGCACCAAAGTCTTCAGGTCGCAAACCGAACTTAAAACAGTATCGGTTCCAGTTTTCAATCTCTTTAGCTTCCTGTCCGGCACTGAGAATGTTCACTTTGAACCACGCCTGATTATCGGTGTACGTCCAATTACCTAATTCGCACTCATAACCTTCTTTAGCTAGAGCTGCACTAATGACAGCGCGAAGGCGCTTGATTTCATTCTGGTCTTTCATATATACCTCAATATTTGAATTTAAATCTTCTCAATCAGTATATATATTATAGGAAATTTTTATTCAGAATTCAAGTCAGACTTTTCGCGCTGTTCGGGAGTTAGATCAGAGTATTTTTCAACATCTTCTGGTCCGATTTCGTATCCTGTATTTGCCTCTTGCAATTGGGCTTCAAATTCTAATCTGTTTAAGGTCTTAAATCCAAAAGTTAAGAGTAAGAGTCCGAATATTGTACCCACTGTAATTAAACCAGCTGTTACACTTAGTAAAAACCAGCTAGAGCATACTAGTATAATACCTGCCCACATCATTATTGTTGCTATTATCCAGGGCTGCATTATATTATCAACCAATTAACAATAAATCCAACTACGCTACTTCCACCTACGGTCTTCCATAGATTATACCTTAGAACAGTTTCTAGCCAAGTCCACTGTTCTTTTAATTTATCAATCATATTTTACATCCCCATAGTATCCAATTTTCACCTCTATTAGGCTTTTCAATTCCTGCATTACTAAAGTGTCGGAATTGTACTCTACACTTCTTTATATTGAAACCTGCGCCTAAACTAAAATTCCACCACTTAGGCAAGTTTTCATTAGTTTCATTTACTCCTAATCCTAGGTTAAGGAATAAAGATCGGTAATTAACTACACGAGTACCACTAAGATACCACATATTACTATACCCCGTAGCCACTTCCCAATCGTCTTTATATACATAAGCTCCTTCAATAGCCAAGTTCTTTGGCTCCAGCAAGTTAAAACTGTTTTCAGTCCCATATCCTGCTTGAAACCATACATCGGCCTGACACTCACGTACATATAGTAATGCAAATGCAACTACAAATGCAACTACTGCATATTTACCATAAGGATTATTCCAACGGAATATCTTCATAATATTTTTTCCATTTGCTGGCTCGTAAAGCGTTACTCGGTGCCGTTAAAAGCATCTGCAACCTGCTCGAAAGAGAAACTCTTGCTGACCTGAACGACCACGTTCGAGTCGCTGCCGTAAATGAAGGCTGCGTTGCTGTACACGTAGTAACTAGTCACATCTATGCCGGCGATCTCGGTGGCGTAACCCAGCTTGAGGTAATCGGCGTCAAAGTCGTCACCCCAACTGCCAAGCGTTACGAAGAAGCCATTGCGTTCAGCGGTTAGTTCGTAGTTGGTGTAGTCGTCGCCGTCCCCGTCGCCGTCCCCGTCGCCGTCCCATTCACCTATGGAAATATCCAGCGAGAGCCAACCAAAGCCGACACCCAGATTAACTTCCTGGTATTCCTCATCGAAGTCGCCGGTATAGTCATACAGCGTGTAGCCGACGGAATAACTGAAACCACTATCGGTTTCGGCCCCCCAGCCACCGTAGTAATCGATTTCCAGACCATCACCAACATCTGCGGCCCAGGTACCCAGGTAGAAACCTGAATCGCCTTCCCAGTCGATGCCACCGCTGGCCGACGATTCACTCTGCGGTACGCCACGGAAAACGTAGTCACTGTCCCAACCGATATTGCCAGTCACCTCGGCCTGCGCAATTACCGCCGCTGCCGCCAAAACAATTACTGCTGCTATACTCCAAATGTGTCGCATGTCATTCCCCTTCGTATAAATACTGGCCGTGGCCAGCGTACCAATTTACGTCCGCACTAGTACTGGGGTTAACCCATAAGCGTTTTTCTGTTATTCTACTCATTATTTATCCTTCTTATTTTCCCAATTAAACCAGTCATCAATAGGATTGTTGTCTCTACCCGTTAAGAATAGAAAAATTGCTACCACAACAATTATACCTCCGATGACATATATCGCTGTATCCATATTATTCCTCTCATTGTAGGACGTATAGTGTCCAAACCTACTTTCATCCACACTGCTTTAGAACTATGTATCGTCCAGCTACAGTCCTCCAAGTATTAACCAGCCGAAACTTTACCTGCCATGGCTAGTAACCAGCCGATAGCAACGGCAAGCATTATCATCCTAAGTATATCTATACAAGGTGTAATAATACGGTGATTGATAATCCAACGATCACGCCAGACACGATACTTCCAAAGATAAGGTAAGAAAAGACTATGCACGCGATCGTTGAAAAAATGCTTTCTAGTCAACATTAATTTAACCTATTGTCTTTGTCGAGAGCTGCTGAAATGTCTTGGCCTTGTTTTACTTCCACATCACGTACTGCGTTATGTAACGCATTGCGCAATTCCTCTATCTTATCTTGCTGATTCATATTTAGGTAATGCAAAGCTAATGCACCAGACGTATGCGCTATTAGAGCGAACACGCCTACTTTTATACCAAAAATAAACCATGCGCTAAAATAGCCAGTAGTAAAAATCCAAAGTAGTTGTTTATTGTTCATAAAGTTCTCCATTTCATACTATATTATATCAAAATTACCATCACTTGTCAAGAAAAAATTTTTCATACCTTTATGTAACTAAAACGAATAGCGTATTTGACATCAAGATCATATCACCCACTCAAAAAAAGTTATTGACATCATGCTAAAGGTGTGATATAATATTTATATCATGAAGGAATGTATGAAAATTACGAATTTCGTTACTAGGAATTTTCCGGGAGCTTGCGGAAGGTGTATAAATTTCGTCTAGTGGCGGTTTCAATTCGCGTATATTTTCAGTACATTCCCCCTCTAAGGGCAATTGCATTTGAATTATACTAAGAAATAAATTACACTGTGTAACGGGAAATGTTATTTCATAACAATATCAAGGAAAATATATGAAAATAAACTTTGGAGCAGGATCTGCACCGAGGATCAAGCCCCACTTTGCCCGCGGAGGCGGGCTTTATGAGGCTGGAGAACTAACTAATCGCCGGGAAATCTTACTGGAAGATGGAAAGTTGAAAGCTAAGGATAAGTTCACACATTTGGACTGTCTTAAGATGATGAACATTCTAAGTAAGACCCTAAATCCAACTAAGGATGCTTCAACTGGAAAGTATCTTGCTAGTAGATTAATAGAAGATGCCAATAGTTTACCGGATGAGGTAAGCTTCGCAGTTGGAGAAGGTGACAATAGTACTACAGTTACTGTGACTGGGGAGGACGTGCGTAGTATCATAGTTATGTTCGCTAAGGCTACTCGTAGCACACTCCTAGCAGGTACTCAGATAGATCCTGATTTTAGGAGGTTTGGCGCGTTAACGCCATTTGTTCTATATGCTTTCAAGGATGCGCGAGGCATCCAATATGAAGACTGGAGTTTAGAGGATGAAAAGCTGGGAGTACTACTAGGTAAAGCACTAGTGGACTTGCCGGAGTTTAGACGTCAAGACTTATCTTACTATGAGTTTTACGATAGTCCTTATGAATTACGAGAATGGCGAATGGCGGCTTTCAGCCGCAAAGTGCCAAAAAAGGATGTATACAACTATAATATTAATGGGTATCCGGTAGTATTACAAGAGTTTAAGGATTATCCAAAACCTATTATATGTATGATGTTGCAGGGTTGGCTTGCACACTTATATAACAGAGAAATAGACGTAATGATTTTAGACCCAGAAAACTGGGATGCTATACCAAAAGCATACGATGAAATAAAGGATGGATTAGAAAAATATGAAAATAGATTATAGGATAGAATTATTGCCACCATTGCGCGCGATTCTCGCGCGTATGCAGGCAACTATAGCAGATATAAGGAAAAAAGATGGCGTATAGTAAGAGGGACGAAAAGTATATAGTAGAAAAGTATGAGGCTAATCCTAGTATGGATACAGTTAACCAACTATGTATAGATTTAAACCGTACACCAAAGTCCGTAATAGCGAAACTTTCTAATATGGGAATCTATGAGAAGGCTGGGTATCGTACTAAGTTTGGGACTGTACCAGAGAAGAAAAGTGAGATTGTTTCTGATATAGAAAAGGTCTACGATTGCGAACTTCCTGGATTAGATAAAACTCCCAAACAAACACTTATAACATTAAGAGAAGTAGTACAAGATCAGGATAATACATTAGAAGAAGCACTAGGTGCGCTTACTGATTTAGTAGAGACTAGTGAGATTAAGTCTCAAATGCTTAGAACTAGAATGAGAGTAATACAGTGAAACTAATAATAGGGGCTGAAAAATAGACTACCTAAGCTAAATTTGAATCAAAATTATTCAGTTCGAGGCGCTCCAGGCTGTCAAGTCGACAATTTGGCGCCTCCGCGCCATTTACAGGGTAAAAGGGGTAAAAAACTACTCAAATTACCCCTTTTTGCCCCAAATTACCCCTTTTAGCGCCTTTTTTCGTCTAAATTCGCCTAATACTGCCTTTTTTGACCTAAAAACCCCGCGCGGAGGCGCGGTATTAAGCCCCTTAATTGGGGCTTTTTTATGGCCATTGGAATTTGTAACTTGACAGCGGGGAGGGCTCTGTGGTATACTGGCGCGTGCAGCTTTGCTGCAATGCAGCATTTTACGCGCAAAAAGAAGCCCCTGAACGGGGCTCCTCCGACTTGAACAGTCTACTGGGCTTCGACAGCCTCGACAGCCTCGGCAGCCTCGGCACGCGCTTTCCAAGCGCGCAGGCGACCAACTACGATCTCCAGGGCCTTTGCGTTGGCCTTCTCAAAGGTTTCGACCGTCTCTTCGGGCTCACCAACAAGCGTTGCCAGCTGGGTTACCAGTTCGGCCTTGCGAACTCGACGCTTACCAGCGGGAACCGTGGGCTTCGCGTTGTAGACCTTCTCGGCTACGAGCTTCGCACGAAGCTGGGGAACCGTGAAGTCCGTCTCATTGGCGATCTCTTTGATAACCGCCTGCTCTGCCTCATAACCTTCGGCTTCGGTGTAACGGGTACGGAGTTCCGTTACAAACTCATCGGTATAACGTTTTTCGGTCATATCCATTCTCCTGCTAAAAAAGTTAAATCTGAGCCATTTCTCAAATTATGTATATATTATAAGGCAAAAAGCCTTTCATTTCAAGTGGGAATTTTCTCGTTTGAAATCTGAGTGTCTTCCCACTTGATAAAAATATTATAGCAAATCCAGGGCCGCGGCGCAAGTGAAAAATTCCCGCCTTGACACTGTCCAGGTCCACACGTAGAAAATTTCCTGTTTGATACTATGGTGGCTGGCGCTCCACACGTAGAAAATCTTCCCGTTTGATACTATGGTGGCTGGCGCTGCGCAAGTGAAAAATTTCCGCCTTGACACTGTCCAGGTCCACACGTAGAAAATCTTCCCGTTTGATACTATGTTGGCTGGCGCTGCGCGCGTTTTTCTACGCTGGGATAATTATATCATGCTGCATCGCACCAGTTAATAGGGGAAATTACGTATTGACAGCGAGGGCGATTTGTGCTACAATGATGGGAGGGCGGGAGGGCTGCGCCGGCCGGCAGATAGCCGTGCGGCAGATAGCCGTGCGGCAATCGTAAATCATTGATTCTAGTGTATTTTTCAAAAAATCCCGATATAAGAAAACATTAGTTTTTCAAAAAAAGTGTATGAATTATCTAGCTTTATCAGGCATTTATGCTGCCGTCCGGCGGTGCTAAGTCATTGATTATAAAGAGAATCGAATAATATCTCTCTCAATTCTTCCAACCGTTTTAATCTTAGTTGTGTACGCGGTGAAAGATTAATTTTCTCATCCTGAAGTAGTCGAATAGTATTTTGCAACCACATTGCCTCAACATTACTCACGCGTATACAAATATAATTAGGATCTAAGTCTTTATTACCTTTCATTAATATGTACCGTCTCGCTTTCTCGGAGGCGATGAGTGGGATGTGGAGGAGAATGTCTGGAGCGATAAACCGAAACAGTAAACCGCAGGGGATACGTTACAATTCTTATATTCCCAAATAGAACGTTTGATATAGTCTTTTAGCTTTTCCGTATCATCGTAAGACAGAAAAACGCCTTCATCGGTCTTGATGATTAATTCAAATACATATTTAGGCATTATCAATACCTCCGCTTATTACGACGTTGAAAGGCTTCCCAGACATCGGCAGCGATACCACAGACCAGAAAGAATGTAAATATCCCAAGCGCATAGCTTAGGAAAATAAATAAATCAACCATAGTTAATACCTTTGAAAAATTCAATACGTCTAACGCCTTCGCGTTTTTCAAATTGTAAAAGGACGCGTCTAAGTTTTTCAATATCTGATTTATGTATGTCGGCTATAGAAATCTCGCCTCTATAACCTAAAATCAGTGAAGCGTACCGCATTGTTTTAGAATACGCAAGCAAGCCGATAGAACGGCGCGACGATAACTTTTCAAAAAGAAAAAAACTTAAAGAAAGATCAAAATCAAACATTTTTTTATCTCAAAAGAAAAAAATCCGCGCCACCATTGACGCGGGTTTTGGGGGGAGGTTTTAGGAACCTTCTACGGTTTCCGTTCCACCTTCGAGAAACGCAATTTCGTCCTCGTAAGATGCAAAACGTGCGATAATTCGCTCGATCACGTTCTTGTTTGCTTTCTCAAGCGAATCAAAAACGTCCTCGTCTGCTCCGCAGACAGAAGCAACGACCGAAACGAGCGCGGCTTTTGAAACCGGCTTCGCGCCCTGCTTGGTTTTGTATTCCTTCGGAACGTAAACCTTGAGCGAGGACAGTTTCGCAACAATAGAACGCTTTGAGCGACCCAGATCAACAACAAGTTGATTAACCTGCGCATCGCGTTCGTCCTGTGACGCTTCGGGGCTGTAAGTATCGAGCATGGTCGCAACCATCTCGGGCGTATAGTTTTTAGCCTTCTCGGGCGTGTTAGTGGTTTCAGTCATTTTTAGATTCTCCTTTGAATCGTTATTTCCAGTTGACAAGTGTAATTATACACCCTAAAGTGGGAAATTGCAAGCGATTTTCAGCTTTTCTTCAGACCGATAAGTTATAAGTAAATAATCAGAAGTTATAAGCATTTTAATCAGCATTTCCCAAACCAGAAAGCTATTATCCCATAATTCGGGGTCTGCGTCAAATCGTAAGTCATTGATGTTACAATTTGTTACAATTTAATTTTTCTCCTGGTTTTTCAATGACTTAGCGCCGCCGGGCGGCCCGCCTAAGTGCTTGATTTTAAACGTAATATCCGCGTTCTTCCGAATAACACCGACAGGAAAAAAGAACGCGCCACCATTGACGCGTTCCCTGTTTAGATTTTAGGATTCAGCGTTTTCCGCTTCGTCCTCGCATATTGATGGCGGAACGTCCTGAGCGGTCATAATCGTCTGAGCGATTATAGCAATCACGTTCTTGTTAGCCTTCGACAGTGAATCAAAAACGTCTTCAGATTCTCCGCAGAGAGCAGCGACAACACCGACAAGAGTAGCCTTGTTTACGGGCTTTTCACCCTTTTTGGTCTTGTATTCCTTCGCTACATAAACCTTCAGGTTTGAAAGTTTAGCGATGATAGATCGCGGAGTGCGAGACAGTTCGACAGCAAGTTGTTTTACCTGCGCATCGCGATTAGCCTGTGAAGCCGTAGGATCGTAAACTTCGACCATTCGAGCTTCCATTTCTGCCGTGTAATTTTTAGCCTTCACGGTATCGGCTTGAGTTGAAATAGTCATTTTTAGAATCTCCTTTCGATTCGTTATTTCCCAATTCAATAAGTGAATTATACACGCATTTTCGCAATCGGTCAAGTCGTAAGTCATTGATGTTACAATTTGTTACAATAAATAAAAAAACCCAGGTATATCAAGGAGTTAGCGGCGGCGGCAGCCCGCGCTAAGTGCTTGATTTCAAAAGGGAAATCAGGTCTATTCCTGCATAGTTTAGAAGCGCTCCGAAGAAAAAAGAAAATGCTGCGAAAAAAATACCCGCAACCATCACAAACGTAATGCCGAATAAAAAAGCAGTTAATATATTAGTCACGGTATATTTAGTTATCTTAGCCAAAATAATTATACAGCTTATAAAAAAAGTTAATGCTATCGCACCGTTTAATAATAAATATTCCATTATGACCATTCTTCATCTTGATCAGGAAGATGATCAAGCGAAACGCTTGCAGAAGTCCAATTAGAACCCCAATTCATCTCGCCGTATTTTTCAACGGCAATACGCATCGCTTCTTCAGGCGTATCAGCTTCTACCCGTTCAAGATATCGCTTGCCAGTTTGACCTGCAAGCACCGAATATTCGGGGTATGTAAAAAACCCATACACAACGAATCCGTCGCGTCCTTTGTTCCACAATTCGTGGTAAAGTATTTCTCTCATATTTTTAAACCGTCCTTAGACATTAGTAAACCAGTGAACCAAAAAAACTGATCGTGATATATAAGTGCGTCACCGTTCGCACCGTTATCTTTTCTAAACCAACCAACTAAATCTTGGTATTGATGTATCATTTCATGTGCGATAGTAAAACGCAAACGCTGCATTGACGCTGCACGATGATACCAAATCGTATTGTTTTCATACGCGCCCCAAACACCAAAACGATTATGGTCTAAACCAGTACCGGGAAGATGACCTGAGAATTTGATAAATTTAGGCATAGATAACACGCCGTTAAAATAACGAGCGTTCAGTTCAGCATGGATTTTTATAGCGTGTTTTCTATTCATGGTGTCAATTATACAGTAATGTCAGAGAATGTCAAATCGTAAGTCATTGATGTTACAATTTGTTACAATTTAAAAAAACTCCAGGTATATCAAGGAGTTACGAGCGGCGGCCGGCGCGCCTAAGTCATTGATTTACCATGGTTTTATCAGCGATTCTTTCGAACGTGCTCCAATTTGGATCAGGTGTCGAGTTCTTCACCTGCAACGATTTCGTAATCGTGTTCGCAAGCCCATTCACGAATTGAATCGAGTTTAGATGCACCAAAAACATTTTTACACGTTTCGGCATATTCTTCGTTCATACACGTTTCGATGAATTTAACAAACTCGTTGCCGATAAACTCACGACGTTCTCGCAAAGACATCTCATTATAATTATCATTATCTGAAAATGTAATAAGCATATAGCCTCCACGTTGAAACTTATTGTCATCAGTCCAAGTGCGACAATTTAATTCTTCGGGTGCTGTATCAATTTTTAATTGATGCGACAACATAGACGCAAGTTGATTGCGCGGAAAGAAGGAACGGGTAGAAATGTTTTTGCTCGTTCCTTCTGCGCCGCATTTGCGGCAACGATACGTTGCCATGCTCACGTTGCGCGAGTCCGTTCGACGGACATGACAACAGCATTCTTGTCAATACCGCGCAGACGGTAGTTAGCGCGACGACGCGCATTTTTTTCGGTCAAGCCGAAAATACCATAAGAGCGAACCGCACCTATGACCATCGCACGAACCTTATAGTTCGGTTTGGATTCAGGGGTTAAGTTTTTCATAATCTATTCCTTATTCCTCAGTATATGTATATTATCCCATAATTCGGGGTCTGCGTCAAATCGTAAGTCATTGATGTTACAATTTGTTACAATTTAATTTTTCTCCTGGTATTTCAATGAGTTACGAGCGCCGCCCGGCGCCCCTAAGTGCCTGGTTTTATTCGTCTTTTTCCTCTTCTTCCGGTGGAAAGAAAGAGAATTTAACCCTAAAATAAATTGTAGCCAAAATAACAACCGACCATAAAATAATTCTGTTTATCATCTTTTAACCTCTATCGTTTAAGTAGTTGCGCGGATCGAGCATATCAAGTTGCTTCATACGTCGAACCGTTTTCATAGCCTCTAATTGTTCCGGTGGTTGCGCGATTCTCCACGCGGGAGCCAACACATCGTAAGGAATTTTTTTATGTTTCGCATACGCGGCTTTTAAGATTTCGTTTTCAATAACGCAATCATCAAGCGCGGTATGTGATTCTATAAAATCATTCTGACCTGTTAAGAATCTATAAGTATGTTCTGCGGTTGTGCGATAGTTGCCCGATTTAGTCCGCCAACCATTAGCGCGGGCTACTTTGTGATAAGTCGGAGTATTCAAGATAGTAGAGGCAGCGAATTGCCAGAGACATAATTTTTTGAACGCATCGAAGTTGATACACTCACCAGCACCACAAATATCTAAAGTATTTTCCATAGCTGACAAGTCAAAGCCTAGATTATAAGCGGAAACAATTTCACATTCTCGCAAATCTTCATACATCATAGCCTGTACGTCAGCAAGAGAAGTTAGACGAATTTTATTCTCGTCTAGCGCAGGAATGTAAAAAGAAAATATCTTTTTTGCAAAATACGCGCCCATCATTTTCTTACCGTCAGTTATAACCTCAGTTATCAAGAAGTTACGGCGTTTTGTGACGTTGCCGAGTTGGTCAGTTATAAACCAGCCAATATCATAAACAAAGTTAAGCGGGTTTAGCCCAACCGTTTCAGTATCAAATAAAAATATTTTCATAGTTAAGCCGCAGCAACAATTAAACCAAGATTAGCAACAGCGTACCCAATGAAAACGAGAGCCATCGCTTTATTACCTTGCATTAAGAAAATACCGGCTTGCCAAAGATATAGACCAGTTGCAAGAAATAATGGTAAAACAGTTTTAATAAGATTCACTTTTTAATGTCCTTGATTAGATTCGACGTAAACAGGAACCGCATCGATAACGGCACAAACATTGTCAAGATAAGATTTATTATCTTCATAAAAGAATTTTTTAGCACCTTGAAATTGTTTAAGGTTAAGAAAAGATTTTAATTGTCTAGCTTTTAGAATCGCACCGGATTCCATGCAGTTGTTAGGACGGCAGAAAAATTTATGTGGACGACCTAACATTGAAATTAAATTATCGAAGGCAGCAACGAATTGATTAGTAGTCCGAGCAGTACACCAGATTGTGTATACATCTTTACGCTGTAACAATTCAGCGAAACTATCAGCAAGTGGAAGCGGCGTATCTTTGTAATGTAAGTGAGCATTTTCTAACCAGTGGTTAAGATCAATAGTTAATTTATTGCCGTTCCATTTTGAACGGTATCGGTGCGACGAATCGACGAGAGTTCCGTCAATGTCAAAAATGTGTATTTCTCTAATCATGTTGTTAATTATACGCCTTTCTCAGAAAATTGCAAGTCGTAAGTCATTGATGTTACAATTTGTTACAATTTAAATCTCCTGGTTTTTCAATGACTTAGGCTCGGCGGCAGCCGCCGCTAAGTTATTGATTCTATTAGTCAATCAACCCCATGTTAACCTTGCCTAAAATTTTCCCTTAAACCACTATGAAAACGCATTATCCTTTCCTAACGAACCTCATTAAGAAAGGATAATGCGTTTTCATAGTTTAACATTCCTGTATGTATAATTTACGTCGTGGGATACCTTTCCAACGATGCAAAGTTTCAAGAGCAAGTACCGCACCTCTGCGTGTCTTGTGAATTGAATGACCTAAATCAAAGTTCTGAGGATGATTATAACGCATCTCTGAAACTATAAACATCGGCTTATAAATAAACCACGGATCACAGTAATTCCATAATTCACAGATCACATCGTATTTGTAATAGAGATTCAGAAACATATTAATACCTCTCTCGGTGCTTCTGTTTACGAGTGTACGCTTTTTTGGATCGCTCAGTTTTAGACCGATACAATGGGAGCGCAACCATTGATTTCGCTTTGTTATATCGTTTTTTCATTTTATAATTATCTCACAATTTGCAACAGATTTCAAGTCATAAGTCATTGATGTTACAATTTGTTACAATTTAAATTTCCAAGTATATCAATGAGTTACGTGTGGCGGCAGCCGCCGCTAAGTTATTGATTATATTAGTCAATCAACCCCATGTTAACCTTGCCTAAAATTTTCCTTTAAACCACTATGAAAACGCATTATCCTTTCCTAACGTAGGCTCAGCGGCAGCGAGGCTAAGTTGTTGATTTCGTTAGAAATCCTCGCAGTCATATGCTGCCTCTATATGATCCTCGAGGAACGCATCTGGCTCAGGAACGAACGCATCTATATCGACATGACACATACAATGATGCTCAGGGTAACCGCAGAGCGGGCAAATAGGATCCATTTTTAAACCTCCAAAGATAAAGGGAATTTATCGGCAAACATATCCGAGATAGTTTTCGTCTTGCCTTCAAGGGCAAGAGTACCGACGTGGTTGTAGGGGTCGTTCGTCTTAGACGATTCAACCATGAGGTGACCAAAATTGGCTGAGGCGAGAAAAGCCTCTACAGAGTAGAACATAGTGTCCTCCTTATTGATTTCCGATTTCATAAGCTAATTATAACAGTAGTTTATTCATTTGTCAACCCCTAAATGCAAGTTTTTTCAATCTAAATTCACTTATAAATCAATGACTTAGGCTCGGCTGCAGGCGGCTATAAGTGCCTGTTTTGTAAGGGTTATTTAGTCTTCATCAGTATCTGTCGCAAAGGTTACAAGCCACATAAAGGACAGAACCCAGAGAATATTAAAAAGAGCGAAAAACACAATCATTACTGGAGAAGCCCAGTGATCCATCATCCAGATTGCTGCAATAGCAGAACCCGAAAAAGAAATCAACCAAGAGAACAGCATCAAAATAAATAAAACCATAATATATTCCTAATTAAAAAATTGTTTCAACCAATAACGTCTTCGAGTTCAGAAGGAAAGTGAGTAACCTTCAAACCCTTGTTTGCAAAACCTTCAAGATTCACAGCAGCCCAAAGAGCCAATTTGTGAGCAGTTGTTTTGTCACGGGATTCAACAGTAATAACCGCATTGCGATTTTCGATTGAGTTAGTAGCGACAAATTTGAAAATTCTAGTCATAATATAATCCTGTTAGAGCGAGAGAGATATTCAGTTAATCTAGCGATTCCAGTTATCCAATTAATCTATTGTGATTCCAGTAAGCCTTAGCTTTTCAGTTTGGATATTCAGTTAATCTAATCGTTCCAGTTATCTCTCTCTATTTCCTTATTCAATATATGTATTATAGCATAGTGACCGAAAAAGTCAAGCATATATGAGGCTTTTTATAAATTAATTTAACAATGCCAGGTATATCAATGAGTTACGAGGTACGATTTTGTGCAATGCAGCAGAGAAATGGGTGTGTTTTTGTTGAGGTTGCGCAAAGCCTTTATAATCAATGACTTAGGCTCGGCTGCAGCCGCCCATAAGATATTGATTATAAAGGCTTTTTTAGACCGCCAAAGTTGACGCGTTCCCTGTTTAGATTTTAGGTTTCATCATAAGGAATATAGTCCTCGCAAGGAAGATAGTCCTCGCAAGAAACTTGCGCAATATTCTCGTCGGTCATAATCGT
>Ga0208920_1000055_pt1 | contig 48052 bp, 82 predicted proteins | sample 19_taG_FD_184094 | JGI IMG/M metagenome (GOLD analysis project Ga0208920, IMG submission 184094) | Marine viral communities from the Subarctic Pacific Ocean - 19_ETSP_OMZ_AT15317 metaG (SPAdes) (version 2) | ecosystem: Environmental > Aquatic > Marine > Oceanic | place: Pacific Ocean | collected...
TATCAATAGATCAATTTAACTAAACTTTGAATTAAGATATAAACATAACTGGCTTATTTGCTATACACATTGTTGTGTGTAGTGTGGATTATTAACTAATAAAATTTAATTGAAATGTATAAATATAAATTCATAAAAGGAGATAAAATAATTGAAGGTGTTGGTTGTAACATTTGGAGTGGAGCTGAGAATTGTGGTATAAGAATTACAAGAGCTGATAAACTAAGTAAGTGGTATCTTCAAGAAACTAAATTTGAAGATAGAATTAGAAAAATTTGGGGTATTAAAAATGGAGAAATGCAAAGTAGTGTTTACGAAGTTCATCAAGCATATAACAGATAGTATTACACACAAATTATGGCTATGCTTAGTGCGAATATTAACAACGAAATTTAATTAAAATGGAAGAAGTAAAACTAACGAAAGAACAAGAGATACTATTTGAGGTGTATGACAAAGGTGTGCAAAAGGAAGATTGCTACTTAGATGCTTATGTTGAAAAGATGAAGCAAGCATTAAGTATAGCCTTTGTTAGCCAACAACGTGAACTGTTATTAGCGTACCATAAGCACTTAGATAATTTTAACGACCCTACGGTGTATAATGCAAGTGAAAGTATGATAGATGATTATTTAGCTAATAATTGTGGCTAACACACGAATAAATAAACTAAAAATAGGAATTATGGCTATAGATTTAGAAGTATTACAAAAGAAGATTGATGATTTGTTAGAACGAGAAACTGATGAAGACTTAAAATTGTGGATTAAAAGAAGGAAAATAGAGTTTTTTAATAATCCTTGGATAAGGAGCAACTAAAAATAGAAATTATGGAACAACAAATTAAAGAAATGGAAATTAATGGAATTACTTATGTGCCAAAAGGTAGCGAAGTAAATCAAAGAGCAGAATCAAAAGATGGTATGCCTTATGTGATGATTAGAACATATTCAGCAGGAGTACATTGTGGATATTTAAAATCAAGAGAAGGTAAAGAGGTTTTTTTGTTAGACTCAATTAGAATTTGGAAATGGTCAGGCGCAGCTAGTTTGTCGCAATTGTCTATAGAAGGAACGAACGATGCTAGTAATTGTAAATTTGGGATGCCTATCATTACAGGGTTAATTCTTACAGAAGCTATTGAAATAATAGAAATGACAGAGACAGCGAAACAATCAATTCAAAATGTAGAGTCATGGAAGGAATAGAGTCTGGATATGGATCTGGACATGGATCTGGATATGGATATGGATCTGGATCTGGACATGGATCTGGATATGGATATGGATCTGGATATGGAGGTGGAGATGGAGGTGGACATGGATCTGGATCTGGAGATGGAGATGGATCTGTAGATGGATATGGAGATGGATCTGGATCTGGACATGGAGATGGAGGTGGAAATTAAACACACGAATAAATAAACTAAAAATAGAAGAAAATGGGAAAATTTAAAGTATATGCAGAGTTAGACAATGATGGATTATTTACTAGAGCACTAACATTAATTGATAGAGCAGAGCAAGCAGGCAATTTTAGATTAATAATAGCAGAGGGTATGAATAGTTTTGTTAAAAGACACTTATTAACAGCAGGATATGTTATTAAAATGGAAGGAAAAAATCATGTAGTTTATTGGTAGTTCGTTCAATTAATTAGTTTAAGAAAAAAAGAAAGAGATATGAAAAATTTTAACAGAGAGAAAATGTGGGACATTGACCAAAAACTTCAAGTAGGTGATGTGGTAACAGAAATGCAAAAAGAATACTTCAATAGGTATTTTGATATGATGGTAAGTGAGATAAATGAAGATGCTGACCATTGGAATTAAAAAGTAATGAGAATACAAATAGACATAAAAGCAGATGTATGCATACCTTTAAAAGGGGATTATGTAATAGCTAAGGGCATTAAGTACATTGTTGCTAGTAGAACTATAGATATAGATAATAAAGTAGCTTACATAGGGGTTTTTGAACATAAAGAAATAAAGCAAGGTATATGATATTAGGAGCAGCATGTGCATTAGTACTGGTAATAATAACGGTTGTACATATGTATAAGGTAAGAAAGAGAGAAAAGTTTCATGATTTTGATAGTTCAATAGAGTAATTTGTAGGGGATTCTAGGGATTCTAGGGATTCTAGGGATTCTAGGGATTCTGTAGGGGTTTTTTGGGTATTTATATAGACCCCAAAAGTGAAAATAAAAATGAAAAAGTGAAAAAAATATAAAAAAAGTATATGGATGCAACAAAATACATAAAAAGTAAAAAAATAGATTTAAATAAATTAACTCCTAAACAAATTATTGACTTAATGGAACAATACGCGGAAACAAAAATAATATATGGTAGACCAAAAAATAATGAAAGAAAGGAAGTAACAAAACAAATAAAAGAGTATCTAAAAGAGACTAAAACAACCATAACAGATTTTTCTTATATAATAGGGATAACGCGTCAAACACTATCCGCAAACCTTAAAAGCAATAGATACGCGGATCATCTAATATATACACTAGAACAAAAAAAAATAATAAAGTTATAATTACTTTCATTTTTATCTCATTTTTTTTCCTGTTGAAAATCAATAAGTTGTAAGCTTAAAATATTTTATTTTAAAAATAATGAAACCTTTTTGTTGTTTGTTACGTTAAATTAACTACCTTTACATTATCGCAATGAAACGATATATTTTTAATAACTTTTAAAAAAAAGAACCATGAGACAAATAACAGAACAATCAGTAAACGCATTTATGAATGCAAAGCCATTTAAGAAAGCAAATATGGAAGTAGTGGTAGAGCCAAACGTAACTATTTTAAAGCTATGCGATAACGAAATCGCTTACAGATACAACGACCCTGAAAGAACACTATCCATAACTAACTGTGGATGGTTCACTAAAACAACTAAAGAACGTTTAAACGCTCTGGAAGGTGTTAGTATCTATCAAAAAAAAGGCGTTTGGTATTTAAATAATAAGGAGTGGAACGGAGAGTTAACAGAAATTAAATAATAACTAAATAAATAAAATTATGGAAACATTAAACGAGAATCAAATAATAGAAAGAAGAAAATTAAGACTAAACGCAAGATTAACAAACTTACAAAGTCAATTATGTAATGAGTTAAAGAACGTTAATTCAACTGATTTAAGTATTGAAGAAATAGTACAGGAGATTAAAAAAGCCGAACAGCTTTTAAAAGATGAAGTATTACAAACTAAATTAAATTGTATCAATCGAGAACACAAAGAAAAAAGAGACTTGGCAAAAAAGTTAGATGATCTGCGAGTGAATTTTGAATTACCTATCAATGATATAACAAATGATGATTTTACTTTTCACGCTACAAAAATTAAAAAGTATCCGAAATTATATGAATTAGTGGAAGATTGGAGTAGAGCATATTTTTGCGGAGAAAATTTGTGTTATCATAAAATAAAAATAGGAAAATATACTATTCAATTATTACGACCTGTATATGAAAACAGGACTACGAAATACGAAGTTTTCGAGACGTTTGACGACTTATTATACCACAACGGGATCAAAGCCAAAAAATTAACATTGAAGCAAGTTAAAAAGGAGATAAGTAAGATTAACAAAATTCAAGAAAAGATGCAAAAAGCTCAAGATAAATTCGATCAGGAGATAAAAAACACGGATCAATATTTCTTAAAGAGAGAAAACATCTTATCACAACAAAGAAAATACTATTATATAACATACTAAAAAAAAAGAATTATGAAAACGAAAAGACTAATACGGAAACTGTTTGCTAAAACTTATAACGAACTATTTAGTAGCGTTGGGGAAAATTTAAAAACAAGAATACAAAAAAGAATGACTGAAAAAGGGGCTGACTTAAACAATTTCAAATTTAAGTTTTACAAAGCGAGCCCATACCAAAAGAAAAGATTTAAGCCTGAATTTGTGCAGCCTGAGTGTTGGATATACCCAAAAGGAAAGAAAGAAGGTTATGTAATTACTGAGGAAGATTTTAATTACGTTACATATTCAGACCCTTTTCTTGAAATGATATTAGCAGAGAATAGAAATTATTAACAGATTAAAAGGAATTAAAATGGGATTGATAAAAGAAATAAAAGAAGAATTAAGTAAGGCTAAGGATAGTAAAATTTCAAGCTGGGTTGATGCTGAAAGTAGAAAATTAGATAAAGCATTTAGGTTTTTTGACCTTGCTAAGAAATTAAGCTTGGTTAAAGATGGTCATTATATGGATGGTATTCCCGAAGGAGATGAAGATTTAGTTGCTGAATTTTATTCTTTAGAGGATGATTTAGAGTATCCTGTACCACAAATTATTAATTGCATATAACGGTTTGGCTATGATTAGTCATTTGAGGAACGAAAATTATTAATTATAGGTGGTGTTAGCCACTGTAAAAACTTAAAGATATGAATATTGATAAAGCATTAACAAAAGAGCAAAACAAGTTAATTAAAATAGCTAAAACAAAAGGATTGTATGAGAATTTTGGACAAAAAGAAGTTCGGAAATTGGAAGGTAAATTCATTGACTGTTCAGATTATAGCGAAGAAATGAATAAGAACAGAAGATTGATACAGATGTTTGATGAATGGTGTATGAATTATTGTTGCTAACGGTTTGGCTATGTGCTGACGAGGTACGAGTATGACATATAGCTAGTGTTATATGCTTTTTATTAACTAATTAAATATAATGTTATGAAAAATGAAGAACAAAATTTATTAGAACACTCTTTCATGAATCAACTTGAAACTGATTTTAACGACCAAGATTATGATGCAATGAGCGAAATGATTCAACTTTTAATTAAAAATGAGGACAATAAAAAGATAATTATTGAATACCTAAGTGATACAGCAAAAGAGAATTTGATAGAAGGTAGGACAAATTGCAGATTCTAATTGCATATAACGGTTTGGCTATGTGCTGACGAGGTACGAGTATGACATATAGCTAGTGTTATATGCTTTTTATTAACTGATTAAAATTAAACAAGATGAAAAATATTAAAAAAATCATTAAAGAAATAGCGAAACTTCGATTTGAAAGAGCAAATATATTAGGATATGATACGCATTTCGTATTAGAAGAAAGAATGGCTACTAAAATTTATTACACAGTAGAAAAAGAAACACGAAACATTAATATACTAGAAAAAGAAACACAAACCATTGATACAGTAGAAGCGTGTACTGGATGGAAAAACATACAGGTTTATGAAATTGCAAACGATAGACCAAAACAATGGTTTGAGATTGAAGTTAGAAATGATGAATCTTCTGAAAAAGGGATACAGACTTGGTTAGACAACAATGGGTTTGAAGATAGGGAATATAATATGATATGGCTTTAATTTAGAGAACTACATAAAAAAACTTATCTAATGGAAGAAAAAGAAAGACTAACAAATAAACAAAAAATAGCAATAGTAATAATACTATTCTTTCTCCTGTTATCATACAAATACAAAGAATCAATGACAATACTAAGTATATTAGCACTCATGTACTCAGGAGTCAATCTATACCACAAATAAGCAATCAATATACACTAATCGTAATAGGCTACACCTTGTAGCCTATTTTAGTGCGTCTAGTATATTCCTATCATATTATAAAGATAATGCGGTACGTGTAATGTAAAGGCTATATACTAATATACATACTAAGGAAAGAAGAGAAAGAAAGGAAGCCACAGGAGCAATACAAGTTATACCCTATAAAAGATACAATAAGAACCATCAACCAAATAGTGCAACGCCTAAAGTAGCTAAGAACAATCAATTGACTATATAACAAATCAAAGGTAATAACAATTAATATCTAAGAACAATCAGTATTTTAGATAGCCAAGCACGAACAAAAAACGAATAGTAAGTCCACGTTATATGCATAATTAAGAACGAATTAAGAATGAATAGTTGTTAGGAATAGTTAGTTGTTAGGAATGATTCTTATTTAACTTTCATTTCTTTTTGTGCAAAGCTTTTTCGAGAAACTCCAAATCCAGTCAATCAAGCACAAAACACAACCATTTTGTTAATATCAATGATATGGTACAAATAAATAGTCTCCGCGTACTGCAAGGAGTAGACTAATACCTTGTAAATCAAGGTATTATAAAAATTCTATTTATTTCAGAATTAAAACAATAGGGGAGGGGAGGGGGGAGTGAAAGATATGTATATCTATTCAGGTGAGCGAAAATTCTATTTAACATAATAAATATTATAGGACAGTAACCCCCATGCGAAAACGCGATCGTTGCCTTTAGATCTCACAATATTCACAGCAAAAAAATCCCATAAAAAAAATCCCATAAAAAAATCTCCCAAAAAAAACTTCATTCTCAATACGTTAAACAGATATATAAATCTAACTCGTCTTAACATGAAAATAAATAATAAGAACAGTATAACATTTTAAATTTAAAATCGTATCTTTAAGATATGGTATTATTAAGTAGTTGTAAGTATGTTAAATTAAAAAAATATGGATGGATTTATTTGGAAATAAAAAACACGATTGGAATGAGCATTGGACTGATATGCCAAAGTTCCATATTCCAACAAGAGATACAGAAAAAAGAAATATGGTTGATGTTTCAGATGTAGAATATCTTGCAAAGAAAAACACATCTATGCTACCAAAATATAGTATCTACATAATATCAAAAAGTAGATATAATAATCCAAAAACGGCATTGTCATTGAATAATATGAATATACCTTTTACGATAGTGGTTGAGCCTAACGAATATGAAGATTATGCTAAAGTAATTGATAAAAGTAAAATACTTAAAACACCAGAAAATTTTAGTGAAAGAGGGGAAGGAGGAATACCTGTAAGAAATTTTGTTATGGAATATTCAAAAGAAAAAGGAGAAAAAAAACATTGGATATTAGATGATAATATAGGTGGTTTTGGTTATCAGAAAACAGGTAGAAGAATAAACACCAAAACGAATGGTGATTTTTTTAGACAATGTGAAGATTTTGTAGACCGTTATTCAAATATAAAAATGGCTGGAATAAGATATAGATTTCATCATAATTACGTTAAATCACCTTACTACTTAAATACTCGAATATACTCTTGTATATTAATAGACAATAATATAAAACATAAATGGAGGGGTAAGTATAACGAGGACACCGATTTGAGCTTAAGAGTTTTAAAAGATGGAGATTGTACGATGCTTTTTACCTGGTGCTACTGTAATAAGGCAGGAACTTTAAGTATGAAAGGTGGCAATACTGATAATTTATATGCGAAAACAGATAATAGAAAAGAATTTGCTGAATCATTAGAGAAACAACACCCAGAATTAGTAAAAGTAGTTTGGAGATATAATAGATGGCATCATGAAGTAAATTACAAACCATTTAGACATAATGAATTATTAATGAAGCGTAAGCTTTTTTAATATTAAGGGTAATGAGCAAAGTTAAATTAAATAGATATGATAGAAAAAATAATAGAACAATACTACGAAGAAGAATTTTTAAAAGCAGATGGATTTGATGATGCTATAATAGGTGTTGAAGAAAATGAAATGAGATTAATATACTCTGTTTCTAAATGCTTAAAAATTCTATTTGGTGTTGGGATAATTGTGCCTAACGCATTGTGTATGGCATCGTTTTAATGTGCTATACACGTTGTTGGCAACCTTTTAATTTAAAACTAAAAATATGAATACAGTACATAATGTAGATTTTTTAAATAATGATTTGCCAGATAAATGTGCAAATTTAATAATTGCAGACCCACCATATTACAAAGTAAAAGGTGATTTTGATTTTATATGGAAAACGTTTGATGATTATTTGGCTGATGTAGAAAAATGGTGTTTAGAGTGTAAACGAATACTTGCAGATAATGGTACTTTATTTTGGTATGGTGACGCTAAAAACATTGCGTACTCTCAAATAATATTTGATAAGTATTTTAATTTAAAAAACTGTATAGTTTGGGAAAACACAAACCAAGCTAAACAAAGTATGGTTTATGTTGATGGTTACAGAAGTTTTCCACCACTTACAGAAAGAATTTTAATGTATGACAACGAAAGGGGTGATTATGGCGCTGTGGATTTATTAAAAAAAGCGGGTGAAAATATAAGCCCTTTTGCAAGGTTAATGAACAAGCAAATGAAAAAATTAAAAATAACAGGTAGCGATTTGGCAGAATTACAATTATCAAGAAATGGCAATAAAACAGGTTGGATAAGCAATAAATTATCTGGTGCTCAAATACCAACTATTGAACAATGGGAACTAATATCTAAAAAATTATTATTAGAAAGTGATTACCAAGAATTAAAAGAACAAAGAGAAAAAGAGAAAACAGAATACTTAAAAACTCAAAGATATTTTGAAAATATACATAAAGTTGGTGATGTGATAAGATTACCAAACTATGAAACAAGCGACTACGACCACGACACAATAAAACCCGAAAAGTTAACAAGGATATTAATAAATACTTGTAGCCGTGAAAATGATTTAGTAGTTGTGCCTTTTGCTGGAAGTGGTACAGAGTGTGCTATGAGTGCAAAAGAAAAACGTAATTTTATAGGTTATGAGATTACAGAAAAACACGCAAAGACGGCACAAGATAGAGCGAATAAAATATTAAAAGAACCTACGCTGTTCTAATGGTTGCCAATGAATGACGCTATGTTTTTCGTTGAGGAACGAAATGAAATATAGCGTGTGTTACCTACTGGCACGATAAATACAGTAGAAAGTTGATTAAATGAACGAAACTAATAATTTTTAAAAATGTGGGATGGACAATATGCTTTTGAAAAAAGCAAAATAATACTTGGTGATTGCCTTGAAAAAATGAAACTGATACCTGATGGGAGCATAGACTTTATTTGTTGTGATTTACCGTATGGTATGACAGCACCGAAATGGGATGAAATATTACCCGCGGATAAGCTTTGGGAACAATACAATAGGATAATATCAGAAAACGGAACAATAGCATTGTTTGCTTCACAGCCATTTACAACTAAGCTAATAAGTAGTAACGAGAAGGATTATAGGTATGTGTGGTATTGGGTGAAAAACCAAGCAACGAATTTCTTTCACGCAAAACGAATGCCTACAAGAAAAGTTGAAGAGGTTGTAATCTTTAAGAAAGGTAAATACTACCCACAAATAACAGAGGGGCACGAACCTACAAATAGTGCAAAGGGATGTAGTAATGGCAAAGCATACCACGGAACAAATAAGAGAGACTATAAAGGTGGTAAGACAACAAGATACCCAACCAATTTACTTGAATTTAAGTGTGTGGACAATTACAGTAGAATACACTCTGCACAAAAACCAATAGAGTTGATTGAATACCTTGTAAAAACTTACACAGACGAGGGTGATTTTGTGCTTGACAATACAAGTGGTAGTGGAACGCTTGCAGAAGCTTGTATAAACACTAACAGAGACTTTATAATTATTGAGAAAAACCCAATTGACTTTGAAAAAGGCAAAGAGAGGGTTGGGAAAATTTTTGAAAATTATGGGCTTGACCTACAACCTTTATTAAATGAGCAAATGTAGTGCTTGTAGGTAACAACGCATTGTATAAGGTGCGTTTTAATGCACTTTATACGTTGTTGTAAGTAGTTAAATTAAAAAAAAGAGATGGCAAAAATCAATTTATATAACGAAAAGTTTGAAGATATATTAAACAAAATAAAGTTTGATGTTATAATAACAGACCCACCATATCCAAACTTTTTAGCTGATGAATATGCTTATTATGATGGTATAATTGATTGGATGAAAAAATACAAATGCAGACAAATAGTTTTCTGGACTGACAAAGAACCTTTTGTTTTAGATTTTGAAACTGAACATATCTGGCATAAACAATGTGGAACTTATGCAACTACTGAAAGTATTTTTGAAATAAACACAAAGTCTGAATCAAAAACTTATAGTTATCAAAAAATAAAAAACAGAATTGATGCACAAATGAATAGAGATGTTAAAACAATACATCCAAGTCAAAAACCAATAAGATTAACAAATCAATTAATAAACGACTTTAGTAAAAAAGGTGATACGATTTTTGACCCTTTCATGGGTAGTGGTTCTATTGGTGTTTCTTGTGCAAGATATGATAGAAACTACGTTGGATGTGAAATAGATAAAACGTATTTCGATTTAGCAACTAAAAGAATAAATGAAGAAATACAACAAACCAAATTGTTTTGATAAAAACAAAAGAGCGTGGGCTTTTTTAATTTTATTACTTACAACGCATTGTATAATGTGCGTTTTAATGCACTTTATATGTTGTTAGCATTAGTACGGATTTAAAAAAAACGAAATATGATTGATATAAGATTAAGTGATAATTTAGAGTTAATGGAAGAAATGCAAGATAATACGGTTGATTTAATTTACTGTGATATACTTTATGGAACGGGCAAGAAGTTTAAAGACTACCAAGATTTAAAACCTAAACGTGAAGTAATAGAAGGACATTATATTCCAAGAATTAAAGAAATGCACCGAATTTTAAAAGATACAGGAAGTATTTATTTACAGATGGATACAAGAATAAACCATTGGATTAGGTGTATTTTAGATGATGTTTTTGGTTATGATAATTTTATAAATGAAATTATTTGGCATTATAGAACAATGAAGAACAACAAAAAATCATTTAAAGAAAAACATGATAACATTTTATTTTACAGTAAGGCTTCTAATTATTTATTTAATGCTGATGATATTAAAATAGAACATACAGAGGCGACAAAAAAAAGATACAAACGTGCAAAATCTGGGTTTACGCAAGGTGAATTAAAACTTACTGGTAAAATACCCAATGACGTTTGGGATGATTGTTATTTAATCAATAATCAATTTACAAGAGAAAGTGTAGGATATGCCACTCAAAAGCCAAAAGCATTAATAAAACGAATTATAAAAGCAAGTTCAAACGAGGGTGATACCGTTGGCGACTTTTACGGTGGAAGTTTTACGACTGCTGAGGTATGCAAAAACCTTAATAGAAATTTTATAGGTTGTGATATTTCTGAAAAGGCAGTAGCTATCGGATTAGAACGAACTAAGTATTAAGCATAATGAGCAAAGCTAATAAGCGTTTTTAACACCTAATGCACTTTATATGTTGTTACCTGACGAAGTGAACTTTTAAAAAAATATAGATATGTATGATGTTTTGATATAACCTTATTTTCATTTTAATTGTAGATTATGTTTTAAATCTGAAACACTATACCTATATTCGTAGTATAACTAAAGAAAGAAGATTATGGAATTAGTAAAATTTGAGACAAGTAAAATTACGAAGACAAGTATAGATTCATTAGTAGATGAACTTATATTAATGGTTAGAGATGGTCATATAAATGCAGTAGAAGCTGCCATTAGACTAAAGACCAATGAAGAGTTGATTAAATCAGCTAAGAAGAAACTAGAAGATGATATTTTAGATGAAGCTAATAAGTTTGATAAAGGAGATAGGAATTATCAAGGTATTGAGTTTAATGTTGTTAATGGTAAAGCTAAATGGGATTTCAGTGGAGATGCTGAATGGTCAGAATTAAAAGCTAAACTAAAAGCTAGAGAAGAGTATTTGAAAAATAAACCTGAATTTGATCCTGAAACAGGAGAGGTTACCCCTGCTAAGAAAACTTATGGTAAAGATTATATAACTATTAAAATACCTAAATAATGAAGGCAGAAGAATTAATATACCAAGTCACGTGCACATATATAACGCAAATGTTATGCGCTTTAGTGATACATGCACAGATATTCGTAAATGTTTAGGCAAGAAATTTAATTATTCAGAATTAATGAACGCATAATATGGTGAGAGTACCTAGAAAACTTAAAAAGAAACTAAAAAAAGACGATCTTTATGAAAAAGGATTTAACCTAAACCTTTGTTTGGTATGTCAGAAAAAGAAAACAACAGATATTGGTATATTTTGGTTATGTAAAAAATGTATAGATAATGAAAGTAATAATAGCGACAATAATATTAGTAGTAATAGGGTTTCTTTTGGGGTCATGTGGTAAAGAAGCAATGAATGATAACCCCTGTCAATCTTGTTACACAGAAGTATTTGATACAGTTTATGGGGATTACCCAACATCAAGGGTTTACATGTATGGTAAATCGGAAGTGATTTGTGGGGAAGAGTTTTTAAATTGGAAGGGTAGCTCTATTGAGTATGATGTATCGGGTGTAGATACTATTGGTTACAAAGCTTTAATTAAGAAGTGTTACGATGATAGAAAATGATAATTACATTGCAGCATTCTTTACAGGCATAGTAATAGGATTAGTATTAGGGGCTGTTATAGCTACAATGGTATTAGATAGAATTATAATAGGGGTTTATTAGTTGATTGTAATGTTAGGCAGTTCATCCTCTTTATGTTTGAATAAAACTTTATAAAGTATATTTGTAGCTGCTTCACAGTGTATTATTTCATCATGTGATAAAGTATGCTCGTCAATACAATAACTAACTCCTAAAGCCCCTCGATGTACATCTTTAAACTCATTAGAGATCATAAAGTAATATCCTGATTTAACCCTTTCTCTTAATAGAATGTTTCTAATTGTTAAAGATGGTTCATTCTTAACAGAAGGAGAGTGGTATGCGTGGTGTTCATCCCATTGAGTAAAGAAGTCAGTTAATAAAGTCATTGGCATTCTATTTCTCCATGCTTCTGCTAACCTAGTATATCCATTTCTTGTTCTATCAGCAATAGCATAAAACTCGTGGTCTCCAAAATTATGGATATCTAATCCTGTAGGGAAGTAGAATATAAATGCTCTATCAGCTTTAATAGTTATGAGTATATTGTCAAGGATATCTTTAGCTAAAGACATTCTAATACTATCGGCAATACTAATAGTTAAGGAATCTGTAATGATTACAGTTAAAGAATCTTGTATTGTTTTTATGTGGCTAACCTCTTCTTTTAACTTAATGATCTTTTCTTCATTTGCTTTAGGTATTTGAATGTAGGCAGTTACTAATACCCCAGTTAAAGTCATTGCCCCTAGCATTAACTTAACGGCTGATGAAGATATATTAAAATTTCTCATTATTATAAAGATATGTCATATTTAGTTAAATATCAACAAGTAGTGAATATGTTAATAATGTAATGCAATTTCTCTTTTAAAGAGAAGGACTATTTTATACATATTTTATTTTATATTTGAAACAAATAGACTACCTTTAGAGTACAATTAACTAAAGAATGAAAGATATGGAATTTGTAAAGGATACAACACAAACTAAAGATGGGGTTCACATTGAAGGAGAGTATGAAGGGGAGAGAATTTTTCATGATTTTTACTGGTGCGATGAAGAAATGAAAGAATTAAAAGAGGAAGATTGTTATGTATACTCATATATATCTAAAGAACTTAATTTAAAGGTATATTATAAGGTATATCATGACCCTATGGAGAGTTATGAAGAGGTAAGGCAATTTATAAAGTTTGAGGTTTTGTAATAATTATATTTTCTTAAAACAAAAAGCTTTAAGTCTATCCATACCGAACTGGTCAGTAATATGAGTATCACTAACAGAAGTAGCAACATATACTTTCTATTTAGTTTTGTCTGCATATATAAAAAAAGTTTCTCCTTTTTGTATGTCGTTTGATGTTTCCCAAACTTCACCATTTATATTTATCATTCCCATACATAAAGATACGAATTAAAATAAATATTGTTAAAAATAAAAAAAACAGAAGAATGAGTATTTACAGTAGTGATTCAGCATACGCAAAGTTTTTAAATCAAGGGTTTAGGCCATTAGGAATAGACGTTAAGCCTAGTGCATATATACTAGAAAGGACAATTAAGCGTATTATAAATGAAGAAAGAACAGAATTAACTAAAAGTTCGTATTGTCAAGACACTAAAACAAGGGTGCAATATACAGAATATGTATTAATGATAGACGGAGTATCGTATGACTATAATAGGTTTATGTTACTTCTAGAAAAGAAGGATTCAGAGCAATTAACAGCAGTTAAGAATAGGATAAGTAATTATGGTTGGCAGGATGCGGTAATTTATGAGCTGACCAAAAAAAGGTATATTAACAGAGGTTAGTATTTTTTTTATTTTTTTAATAAGGTGAACTTACGCCCTTTGTTTCGCAATCAAGGGGCTTATTTAAAAACAAAACAGCATATGTGTAATAAGAGATTGAAATGTGGAAAAGAATTGATATTTAAAATCACACCACAAGAACAAGGGTATATATTATCATTTGAAGATTCAGATGATTACCCAACAAGTATTGATATTACTAACGACATTATTGACATAGAAGAGTTTTATAAGATCACTAAATTAGTTGCTGCAAGATTAGGGTATAGAGGTAAGGATAATGACAGATTAACATTAAAAGATCTATGAGAAATGAAATAAAAGAAGGAGATATTGCAATTTGGATCGAGATTCCTAATAAATATATAGGAGTACCCCATATATTGAAGGTGGCATTAATAGACGATGATGAACAATATGCTGAATTATATGTTATATGGAAATATACTATACTAGATATGGAAAGAGTATTAATTTCAGATATAAGAAAAGCTACAAAAGTAGAAATAAAAGAACTAAAGTTTAGAAATAGGTGAGCAGAGAGTTAGAATTATTAAGAGAGTTAGAGAAAAGAGAATGTGAAGATAGTTACTATGAGTTTCTATTAAGAGCATATAATGTTATTCATCCCGAAGAGTATCTAGACGAAAATTGGCATCTTAAATACTTATGCGATAAACTACAAGCAGAAGCAGAAAGAATTATAAAGGGTGAAAAAAGGAAGAAGCATTTAATAATAAATATCCCCCCAAGATCACTTAAATCAGAGTTATGTACAGCTATATTCCCTGCATGGGTTTGGGTAAGGAAACAAAGAATGAAATTTATAGGGGTATCATATAGTGCAAGGCTATCTATAGATCATAATGTATATACTAGGAGAATTATTGAATCAGAATGGTATCAAAGAAATTGGGAGGTAAAAATATCAGCGGATGTAAATACTAAAAGTAAGTTTGATAATGTTAAGGGTGGTTCAAGGATGGCTACATCAGTAGGGGGTTCTGTTACAGGTATGGGTGGTGATATTATTATAGTGGATGACCCTATTGATCCTAAACGAGCAGCATCAGATGTAACAAGGGAAGAAGCAAATACTTTCTTTGATATGACCCTCAATACTCGTTTGAATACACCATCTGTAGGAATATTTATTGTAGTTATGCAAAGACTACATGAAATGGATCTAACAGGACATCTATTAGATATTAATCCCGAAGGATGGGAACATATATGTATACCTGCCGAACTATCAGATGATGTCAAGCCAGTAGAATTAAAGGAGAAATATGTAGACAACTTGTTCTTTCCAAGAAGATTCCCGAAAGAGAGATTAGATGAATTAAAGAAGTCATTAAGAGCATACGGATATTCAGGTCAGATAATGCAAAGACCATCCCCCGAAGAAGGAGGAATGCTACATGTAGATTGGTTCAATATAATTAATGAAGCACCGAAAGATTTAGTATGGGATATATTTGTCGATTCAGCTTATACAGCAAAACAGAAGAATGACCCTACAGCATTAATGGCAGTAGCATATGATAAGTATAGCATGTACATTAAAGAATCATCACAAGTATGGTTAGAGTTTCCTGAACTAAAGAAAGAGATACCAAGATTTGCAGCTAATAACGGTTGTAATGAAAGGTCAAGAATACTAATTGAACCTAAAGCATCAGGGTTATCATTAGTACAAGAACTTAAAAGAGAATCAGACTTAAATATTATAGAATTACCACCACCTAAAGACGATAAAGAAACTAGAGTAAATGCAGCAACGCCATTTATTGAATCAGGTAGATGTTATATAATTAAGAGTGGATGGAATGAAAATTTCTTAACAGAGATTAGTATGTTTCCAAATGGTACTCATGATGACCAAGTCGATAACTTAACAGCAGCGGTAAACTACTATAAAAAGAAAAAAAAGAAACGTAGATTATCTTAGGTCGTACAAAAGATTAAGTATGGTAGGGATATTTAAAGCAGATAAGGATAAAGTAAACTTAAAACTTACAAGAGGTCAAGCAATATTAGTGATGATGGCTTTAGATGATTATCATAGTTATGCAAAAAGAATGATAGTAAATGAGTCAGAACAGGATTTAGAGGTTGTCGAGGATTTGATTAGTAACGCACTTAAAACTAAATAGTTGATTGTTTCGTAAAAAGTACTATATTAGTGATAATTAAACTGAACCTTTCCCGATTTTGTTTAATTTTATAAATTTTATTATATGAGTAGTTTAACATGTGCATGTGCTACAGCTTTAGTAGGAGTAACCAACGATGCTTGTTCTCAGGAACTTTATGGAAATCAAATCGTAAAGATCTTTGTTCAAAAAATGAATGGTACAACTTTTGATGGAGGTGCAGGTAATGATGCAACGGTAGAAGCTGATTGGGATACTAAGATTGCAGCAGTCGATGATGACAAAATTGTATCTATTCCTAATTTGTCAAATGCGGTTCGTTCTTCTTCTTCTTCAAATACTGAAAGTGGTAATGAAGTACCATACGGTGGTGAAGAAATTATAGACAAACCGCAAGAAATGTCTTTTGATCTTAAATATTTTGATGCTGCAACATTCGCAGCTATCGACCAAACACAATGTTGGGGTAAAGTTAGAGTATGGCTTTTAGATAACAATGATTATCTATGGGGTACAACTTTAGCTGTCGCTGCAACATCAGGTGGAGATGGTATTTTAGATGTGTCGATTTTGACAACAACATTCGGTCAAGGTGGTATCGGAACAAGAAATAAGCAAGAGGGTAACAAAATTTCTTGGAATGATCTTTGTCAACCATTACCAATTGGACAATTTGCTTTCTTAAAAGATAAGTAATCATGGCTAATGTAAGTAAATCATACGGAGTAGGGGATACGGTCTTTGTGACCTATCCCTTCCCTGATTCATTGTATTTTGTTGCACAATCGAGAGTGATTTCGAAAGTAACAGTTAATTCTAGTACTAATGAAGCTACAGTGGAGTTTACTAATGGGAAAACAATTACAGATGGTGCAGATGTTAATGTTTATTTAACAGAAGCTTTAGCAGCAGCAGCAATAGTTACAGATGTTATTTCAAGAAGTGCAGCAACAGTTGTCTTAGATGCTACATTATCAGTATCTTCTACAGCTTCACAAGCATCTTCTACACTTGGTAGAATTGGTTAAAGATGATATTAACACAAGAACAAGTATTACACTTAATTAAATTCCCTCGTAATTCGGAGTCTCTTAGAGCAGCGGGGAAATTTCATGATAAGCATAGGCTTCATGTTTTAGGTGAGGGTTATGATAAGGCCTTAGTAAGATTAGAGAATTTCGAAAGTGAAACTCAGTTTGAGATTAAAAAGAAGTATTCAGAACCTTCTACACCTAGAATATTTGAACAAATAATTAATCAAGATAAAAAGATCTTTAGAGCACAAGGGTTTTTACGTCAACATAAGTTTAAGAATAATGATGTCACATTAATGAACGACTTCAGAGACTTCTTAAAAGATGTGGGTGGAGGTATTAGTATTGAAGAAGTAATGTTAGAAAACTGGTTTAAAGCCATGTATACAGACTTTAATGGTTTGTTTATGGTAGAGTTGCCAGAATTTATGGAAGAAGGAGAGAGTCCGAAGCCATTTATTAAATTTGTAGAGTCATGTTTCATTCATGATTTACATGTTAAAGGTAGTAGATTAGAATATCTAATACTTACATGGAGAGAGCGAAGAGAAGAGAAGGAAGTAGAAGTATTTAGAGTTATAGATGATACATCAGATTCTAAGTACATTAAAGATAATGGTGAAATATTCTTAGATAAAAGAATAAATAAAGATGGAGAATTAGTTGATGATATTATAGAGAATATTTGGGGTTATGTCCCAGCTATTCAAGCATCAACAATAAAATATAGTATTGATAAGCCTACATTAAAATCATCACCTGTAATGAATGCTATTCCAGAGGCGGATAAGTATTTAAGGGCAGAAGCAGATCATACAGTATCATATGCAATACATGGTAAGCCAATAATGTATTCATACCCTATAGATTGCCCTGTATGTAAGGGTGAAGGCACATTACTTTCTGAGTCAGAAAAGAATCCATGTATCACTTGTAATGGAACAGGTAAAGGTGGAAGAAAACTAGATACATCAGAAGGTATAATCTTACCAGAGCCAGAAGAAGGAGAAGCATTTAATGCACAATCTCCTATGGGATATGTAGTTACACCTATAGAAACATTAGCAGATCAGAGAATAGAACTAGAACTATTAGAGGCTAAAATTAAATCTGTATTAGGTGTCGAGGGGATATTAACAATGCAAACCAAAAGGGAGACAGCATTAGGTAAGGAATTAGATTTACAACCTTTATTAGATAGGCTAAATGATCGATCTAAAAATGCAGAAACAGTAGAACAATTCTTAACAGAGACACTAGCAAAAGCTAGATATTTCTCTCCTAATGAATCAGATCAAGTATATGAAGGATCTATAATCCATTGGGGTAGGACATATTTAATTAAATCTAAGCTACAGATTGAGAATGAATACTCTGAAGGTAAGAAAAACGGATTGAATGATACTTTCCTAGTTACTTTATTAAAAGAATTGATCTTAACAACTTATGAGAATAAGCCGAGAGAAAGAGAAAGGGCATTAATCATATTTGAATTAGAGATTGCACCTACATATACATTAAAAGAAACAGTAGACTTAGGAGTATTTACTAAAGAGGACTTAGTATTAAAGCAATATTTAAACGATTATATTGAAAGATTTGAACGTGATAATGGAAATATTGTCTTCTTTATGGATGGGGCTATGTTTAAAGACAAGATTGAGGCAATTAAAGATATTATAAACGGATATAATAAAGAGAAAATAACTAAATTACAATCAAATGGCGAAGAAGTTAGTAAAGATCCGACAGTTGGACAATAATGGAGTACCAGCTATCTATGATGATAAAGAAGTATTAAGAGAAGTTTCTTATGAAGAAGCTGATAACTTAATGAAGATTAAGAATGTTAAATGGGAAATCATTGAAGATCCTAGGAGAGAAATGAAACCACCCAAGCAAGCAAGGGAAGAAAAGAAATCAAAAAAAGAAAAATAGAATATTATGAGTGAAAGAAAAGATGTTTATGTAAAGATCGGTCGTTACCTTAGAGATTCGAAGGATATAGACCCTATGTCAGTAAGAGAAGTAAGAGATTTCGATGCTGATAGAATTATCAAAGTCTTAAGTGGATATATTATTATTGAAGATCCTAGACAAAAAAAACCTAAATCAAAAAAACAATAGTATTAAATAAACCGTAAAATAGAAAAGATGGAAAAGTTAGTGCAAGGTATGGCGAGCCTGTTAAGAATATCCGCTAGTGAAATTGAAGAAAAGGGTACTACTGAGGAAGGTATCAATGAATTGCTAGATAAAGCTAAAAGTCTGAAGGTATACAATCAGGATGAATTAGCAGATTATAGAGCAAATGTTGAATCGGCTTATAAAGATGGTGCTTATGGTGATGTTCGAAAAACAGTTTTAGAGACTGAAGAGCGTAAATTGAAACAAAAATACGATCGGAATGACTTAAAACAAGGAGAGCATTATCAAACAAAAGAGGAATTATATGATTTAATCATTAATGATAAGATCAAAACCTCGAAAAGTGGAAATGATGATTCTGAATTAAAGAAAGAGATTGAAGCTTTACGTAGACTAAATGAGACTAAAAGTCAAGAATGGGAAACGGAAAAGAATAGTTTAATCACAGATTATAGTTCTAAATTATCAAGCGGATTGCTAAACGGGCAATTAGATAGATTAGTAGATAAGCTAGACATTGAAGACTCTGCAAAGGGAAACCAAAAAGAGTATTTACAGTATTTATTTAATCAGAAGTATTCTATTGAGAGTACATCGGAAGGTACGATTATTAAAGATAAATTAACAGATTCACCTATTAGAGATGAGAATGTTGCTCTAATTAATCCTGCTGCTTTCTTTGCAAAATTCGCTGAGGAAAAAGGCTTGAAGATCAAGCAAACAGCCTCTGTACAGGGTCGAGGCATAAAAGATGACCCTAAAAACGTTAACAAATCAGTCGTAGTAAAAGGGACAGATATGGCGAAATATAGTTCATTCGATGAATTCTTGCAATCAGATAAAGGGAAAGGTTTAGTTGCAGGAAGTAAAGAATCAATGGAATATTTTAATGCTTTTTCTGAATCAAGAACTATGGCTTAAATTAAATTATTATGGCATTTACATCAACGGTATTATTAGAAGGTGTTGCAAAGATCGATAAGAGTTTCAATTACGTTGGGAATGAACTTAGAGGGTCTAGATATGGGGCGTTAGACGCTTACATTAAATCAACACCAGATGCTTTACCAGCATCAGAATTACAAAGAATCAAAGAATCTTCAGTACATGTTACATCTATTGATGTATTTCAAAAGATTGCTAATGGATCAGGAACAGCGAGAGCATGTTCAGGAACAGGGACAGGTACTACAGCGAATGTTAACTTAAGTTACTCTACTATTTCAGAGTCATTCAAAATTGGATGGGCTGAGCATGAAGGTAATAGAGTTAAGTATCAAGAAGTATTTGATTACTTATTAGATCAAAAATTAAGATCAATTAGAGAGCGTTTAGACATTGCTTGTGTAGCTAAATTAGAAGCAGATAAAGCTGCATCTGGTGGATCGGGAACAGTATTCCCAACAGTAGTTGCAGATGCAAAAAGAGTTGCTTTAGCAGACCACGATACTTTCTATAATGGAGCATCGGTTGAAATGGAGCAAAATGACTTCTTTGATGATTATATGAATGTAGCTTCTACAGCTCAGAAACAATTAATGAGATTCGACGCTGCTCAAGGTGGAGGTAACTCTATTAACCATGCACCATTCGTAGCTGATTATGATCATAAACCAACTAATAGAATTACTGATGGAGCAGGTGTTAAATCTACTTCTTATTTATTCTCTAGTGGTACTGTAGCTATCGTACCTTGGGTTAATTCATTATCTAGAGCAGGTAAAGATATTGGTTCTGATGTATGGATGACTATGATTGATCCAGTTACAGGTATCGAAATGGAGCTTAAAATCAAGAAAGCTTGTGAAGATAACTCTGGTTCATTTGCAGGTGCTCAAGCAGATTATACTGAATCATTTGTTATTGTTTTCGAATATGCATTATTATCTGCATACTCAAGCACTACAAATACAGGAATCTACAAATACGAGTTATTAACTACTTAATCAATTTAAGGGGGTGTAAAATCCCCCTTTTTTAATATCAAATATGTTTAATAGAGCTACAATACAAACATGCTTCAACACTATAGTAGGGTGGAGAAATTCAGCACAAGCACCAACATGTGTGGATACATTAACTGGTGATTTATTAACTTCTGATTCAGGGGTTTATTACGATAATTATCCAGGTGTTAGCTTACAGTTAGTAACAGAAATGCTAGGTGGAGATACAGCAGATATTCAAACATATTTAACAAGAATACAAGCAGACGAGACTACAAATCTAATTAATGATTTTATAGTTAGACAGAAAGAAATAAGCAACTCTAAGACATTATTAAATAATTTTGGAATAGGAGTTCAAATAGGGAACATAAGAGATATACAAACTAAATATGATAGGTTTGTAGGGTTTGAAATAAGGCCACATCAATCAAATAATATAAAAGTAACGTTATCTGAGATAGGATTTCAGTTAGATACGTTACAACCAAATAATACATTTAAAATTTACTTTTATTCTAGTGATCAATTAACACCAGTAGCGTCAACATTTATCAATAATACTGTAATTAGCTCTGTAGAATGGACATCATTGTCAAGTCATATTGCAAATTATATTGAAACTGCTACAGGAAAAAGTGAAGGGACTAGATATTATATAGGATACTACGAAGGAGGTACAGCAGCAGCAGATGAATTAGATGGTAATTCTGTAGAAACATTTATGCCTTGTACAACATGTGGTAATTCACCTGTTAAGAAATGGGGTAATTATATGAGCATACAACCTATTGAGATACCAAGTGGTAATACATATGCAAATAGAGATTTATTTGATGTAGAATCAGTAGGATATACAAATGCTACACATGGTATGCATTTAAAAGTTAATGTAGAATGTGATATTACAGATGTTATTTGTGATAATTATTTATTATTTGCAAATGCAATACAGAAGAAGATAGCTATTAAAATATTTTGGGATGTATTTAATTCTACAAGGGTCAATAGAGATACATTAATGAGTAAAGAGCAAGCTAGATTAATGGCTAGTAAAGCTGAAGCAGAATTGTACGGTGGGGAGAATATAATAGGAGACTTACAAATGCTACAACTAGATTTTACAGCAGTAGATAATGTATGTATACCTTGTAAGAAAAGAAAATTGAGAGGGCAACAACTTAGATGAAATGGCACGAAAAGCTTTAATCAAATTCGTAGAGGGTGTAAAGGATGCTCCTAAGCGGCTAAAAAAAGTAGTATCTGAAAAGATGTTACAAAAAGGTGAAGCCCTAGCGGAATTGAATAGAGTAGCTCTAAGTAAAGGAAAAGATTCAGAGGGTATTGATATAACACATAAGCCTGGATATGCTGGAGGGAGAGCTTATTCAGAGAGATGGACAAGGGAGAAGCCAACAGCAGGTAGTAATAGTAATACAGCATTTGTTGATTTAAAGAGTACAGGAGTGTATCATCGTAATATTACAGCTAGAAAAAAAGGTGGAGATATAGAATTAACAAATAATGATACATCTAGAACATCTTATTTTGAAAATATATTATATAAAACAGAAGTATTGGGTATAAGTGAAGAAGATTTAGAGGTATGGACAGATAATGTCATGGATAGTTTAACAGATGATGAAATATTTAAAGCATTAGGGTTATGAGCTGTCCAGTATTTATAGGTAGTAAATCAAATCCTTTATTAAGTGATAAAATAATTCAGGATATTCAATCAGACTTTTCTACTAATTGTTCATTATGGTTAGATAGGATTTATCCACTAGCAGAAATTGGCGTAAGAAAAGATGTTGAAAATGCAGATGTTAAATTCCCTAAGATTTATTTAAATGATGGGAATAATGATTATCTTAATGCTATCCCTGATGATAGTAATAAAGGATACATGTTCTTTGAGTTAGGGAGTGATGGAGAAATTGATAGAACTGAGGATGAACATACAGTAGAATTAAGTATAGTTTTTTGGGTTAACCAAAAGAAAATAGATGATCGAACAGAAGATTATATAATGGAGTTAGTAGCGGATGCTTTAAAGTGTTTGCATACAGGAACATATAAAAATGATATTACAAATATAAACTATGCTGTTAATACAGATACAATATTTAATAAGTATGATTTATCAGAATCAGAAGTGCAAATGTTAATGTATCCTTATTCAGCTTTTAAACTAACTTTTAATTTAACCGTAAACCAAGATATAGATTGTTTCGATGCGTTTAATGTAATGAACGGAGCAAGAAGTTGTTAAAAAAATAAAATATGTCAGTAACAATTACATTTACAAATGGGATGTTTAAATTCGATGATACCGCACATGGTGTTAAATATTACAATCCAGATGATTTTGACTTATCAGTAGAAGATGTTGATGTAGCAATGAGATCTACAGCAGAAGGTCGTGATAAACTTCGTCCTAATATGGTTGTAGGAGATATTACAGCACCAGCAGGAGCGGATGCAGAAGCTAAGATTGAAGCTATCCTAGCATTAAATGCAACAGGAGCAGGAGATGCTAGCGCAGCTAATCAAGTCCTATTAATTGATATTTTAGAAACACCAACAACGATTTCAGATGGGTCAAAAGATATTGCAGTTACAGGAACAGCTATAGCTTTAGGGACTACAAAAACTATTAAGTATGTAGTAATAACTGCAAAGCCAGGAAATGCAGGGATTATATCGACGGGCGGTTCTGGGGTTGGGAACGGTACTAGTGGTGTATTATTAGCTGCAAGTGAAGCGTATACAATGTATATAGATGATTTATCAAAAGCGTTTATTAATGGAGCTGATACGGATGGTGTAACTTTCTCAGATTATGTTTAGGAAAAAGAATACTAGATCAGTAAATGGCGTACCATTATATATGGCAAAGAGATTGGGGCTTAATATGGTTTCTAAATCCGCAGGGGGATCAGGAACTATTCAAATAGGAACAGAGGGAACAGCTAACGGATCATCTTTAGGAGATTGCCCTTTTAGTTTTGCGTATGATTATTCATTTTACACATGGATATATGAAGCTTATGAATTAGGAGCTATATCAAGAGAGATTGAATCAATAGAGCTATACTTTGGCTCTATGTCAGATGCATCGTATACTATGAATAATCAACGTATTTATATAGCTCACATCGGATCTAAAGCAGATTGGAATAGTGCTCTGCCTGATGTTGGTATGGGTTCTGAAACCTTAACTAATCAAACTTATGTAAAAACTAATTTTACTAGAGTATATACAACTCCTGAAGAAGATGGATGGATTACATTTACTTTTGATTCTAACTTTAATTATAACGGGACTGATAACTTAGTGTTTTGGTGGGAAAATAGAGATGGTAGTTACGATTTTGGAGGGCCTAGATTCGATATAGAAATAAAAGCGGATTCCGTAGCTTACAAAAGGCAAGATACAACCTACCCTTCTGGCTCTTGTTTTATTAATAATGAACGACCAGTAATAAAATTAAATTACGTATAATGGATTTAGAGCAATTAAATATAGATTTAGCAATATTAGGAACAGTTAATAAACTAGAAGAAGTAGGTGGTGTGCTCTTAGTATCTATATTCATAGGAGAAGTAACTCAAGTAATCCAAGATTCATTTTTAACAATAGCAGATACTCAAATTAAGATAGATTATCCAGTAGTAGAGGTAGTATCTTTTGAAGGTAATGCTATAAAAGCAATATATTGTAAGTTATGATAGAATTTGCAGTATTTGCAGCTATATTTTATTTTGTTGCAACAACACAAGGACAGTTTTTATATCCTATTTATGAAAAGTTCTGTATGTATAGACCAAAATGGTTGCTAAAACCGTTAGGAGGTTGTGCATTATGTACTCTTTTTTGGATGAATGTCGTATATTGTGGAGTAGGTTACTTCTTAGGTGAAGAACTAACGGTATTTAGCCCGTTTATGGGAACGGGGATATCAATATTTATTTATAATCAAATTACAGAAGAATGAAGATTACAGTAACACGTGAGGAATTAAAGACTCTGATTTTACCTATGATTGGTGGATTATTAGAGCAAAGAGGAAGATCATTAAATGATGCTTATTGGTTAGGTAGACAGTTTAAGTCTGTTTATAAAATCTTAGTAAAAGCTAACTTAGATACTACTGATGCAGAAGAAGAACTAAGAAGAGTTTATGGTGAGTTCAAAGAAGATAAGAATGATAACGAAGTAAGTAGAGGTGATAAAGAAAAGTATTCTCTATTTAAGAAAGGTCATAGAGATATGTTCACAGAAGAAGTAACTATCGACTTAGCTAACTTCAAAGAAATTCAGTTAGAGCTATTAGAAGCAGCAGGATTCAACTTAAATGCAGGAGACTTAATGGTATTAGACAGATTCATTAAGGTTAAAGCATATACACCCGAAGAAGAATTAGCATAAACATACCATTATTGATATAAGGGGGGTTAATCTAATTGGTTGCCCCTTTTTTAATATATAACCATGAAGACAGAAAAAATAGGAAATATAGAAGTACTTGTATGTGAAGATATAGGTGATTTAAGCATTAAAAGATTTAATTCCTTTAAAGAATATATGGTAATGAAACAGACGGGTGTAAGTATGCCTGATTTAATTCATACATTTAGAGGATTTGTACAGGGGTTTGATAATGACAGTAAATCTCAAATGTTAATAACTTTATATAATTATTTACAAGGGTTAGAAGCGGTAGAAAATAAGATAGATTACGATCAATTATTATTTGCTGTAATAACTTTTGAAAAAGATGAAGAGAAAACAACATTTAATGAGAATTTAGCTAAAGAAAAATTAGAAAGGTATTCAAAACAAGGATTAACGCAAGGCATGGTGGAGGAATGCGTTGTAAATTTTATAAATGCGTCACCGAACAGCTTGATATTCTCTTTAAGTCAGAGTTTGGAGACGTTGAAAACAACAGAGGAATAAAACTATTAAGAGATATTGCATTAAAAAAAGCAGATTTAATATTAAATAAAGATTTTAGTAGATATGATAAAGCTGAAATATTAGTTAATATTGAGAAAGATTATAAAGAACTGATTAAAGAGAATAGTAAAGAGTTCGTTACAGAAAACATATTTAAGATGTATCGAGGGTTTGAAGAATTAGTTTTTAATATTAGTAAAACAGATGGAAGCCTGAGTATAGAAGAATTAGAGAAGAAAACTATTTATGAGTTTTATAGATACAAAGAACTATTGACAGAAGAAATTCGTAAAAATAAAACAAACAAAGCCTAATGTCTAATAGAATAATTGAACTTGCTATAAAGATGACTCGTGAGGGGTCTACTAATGAATTGTTAGCAGAACTTAATGAATTAATTGAATTAACTAAAACTTTAGACAAGTTAGATGTAAAAACTAATAAGGAATTTACCAAGTTAGCAGGTAAAAAGATTGGTGCTTTAAAAAGAATCAATGCAGAGTTGGCTAAGTCAGTGAAACTACTTAAAGAAACAAGTGACTCTAAGATGATTATTAAGGAGACTCAGGCTATTGATAAGTTAACTGCTAAACAAATTAAGTTAAAGACTCAATTATCTAAAGCTGCTAGGTTACAAACTATTGAATTAGAGCAGCAATCTAAAGCTCAACAAAAGATTAATAATAAAGAGAAGGAATCTGTAGGATTGATTTCTAATTTGCAAAAAAAGGTTAAACAATTAAAAGTAGATCAGAAGTTTGCTAAGACAAAAAATGAATTAGAAAAGGTTAACAAAGCACTTAAACAAACTCAGTTAGAGATAAAAACATTTCAGAAAGTAGGTGTTCAATCAACTAATACATTTGGTAACGCATTGGATAGTTTTGCTTTTAAATTCAATTTCCTAAGTGATATAGCAAGTACAGCTACATTTGCAATTGCAGATGCTTTAAAGAAAGGAGTTGTAGGTGCAATAACAAAGACAGTTGAGTTAGAGTTTGCGTTATCTAGGCTTGAGGCTATATCAGGGGCTACTAAAGAAGAAATGGCAGCATTAGAGAAGGATGCTAGGAAGTTAGGGGAAACAACACAATTTACAGCAGCAGAGGTTGTAGGATTACAAAATGCTTTTGCACGTTTAGGTTTCACAACAACTCAAATTTTAGAATCCACAGCGGCAGCAATTGATTTAGCAACTATTGAAAGTGCAAATTTAACACGTACAGCACAAATAACAGCAGAAACATTAAGAGGGTTTGGTCTAGAAACATCAGAAGTTAATAGGGTTGTTGATGTAATGGCAGCTTCGTTTTCAGGATCGGCATTAAATCTAGAGAAGTTCTCAGTATCAGCATCTATAGTAGCACCCGTAGCAGCACAAATGGGGTTTGAAATAGAAGGTGTTACAGCATTATTAGGTTCTTTGGTAGACGCAGGTTTTGATGCTTCTAGAGCAGGTACATCATTAAGAAATATATTCTTAAACTTAGCTGATTCAGGTAGCGATTTATCACAAGAATTAGGGTTTCAAATAAAATCTACAGGTGACCTTACTTTTGCATTATCTGACCTGAATAAGAGATGGAAGAGTAGTGCAGATGTACAGGATAAGGTTGCTAAAGCATTAGAGTTAACAGATAAAAGAAGTGTAGCAGCATTTGCAAGATTCATAGAAGGTGCAGATGCAATAAGTAAGTTTGAAGATACTTTAGATCAAGCAGAGGATATTTCTAAATCAATGGCAGATATTATGCGTGATAACTTAGCTACTGCTACAAAAGAATTAGAGTCAGCTACAAGTGAATTACAAATTGAATTAGGATCTTCATTAACGCCTACCATTAGAGACGTAGTAACCCTATTAATAAAATTAGTTAGATCTTTAAAGGCTAATAAGAACAGTATAATTAACACCGCTAAATTAATAGCAACATTAACAACGGCATTCATCACATTTAAAGCAACAGTAGCTTTATCAACTGTAAAGGTAGCTTTTTTAAGTACAAAGGTAGGCGGTCTTACGAGGTCACTTAGAGTTTTATTTGCCACAATGAGAGCAAATCCATTAGGATTATTTTTAGGGGTTTTATCAGCAGTAATAGCAAAATTCGTGTTATTTTCAGATGAAGCAGAAGAGGCAGCAGACTCACAAGATAAGTTTAATACAGCAGTAGGTAGAGGTATAGATTTATATGCTAAAGCTGAAAGAGCAGCAGGAATGGCACAAGGTAAAATGAGTTTACAAGCTGAAAGTTTAACTGTATTAGCAAAAGCACAAGCAATACTTAATAAAGAAATAGAAAATTATAAGCCTAATAAACCATATGGTTTACCTGGAGAAGATTGGGATTTTATCGTGTCCAGGCATAAGAGGCAGCAGAAAGCTAGAATAGAAGCTATAAAATGGATACAAAAAGAAATAGACGCAAGGAGATTACGAAGTCAAGTATCAGCAGCAGACGCAGCAGACGCACGAGATAAACTTAAATTGTTAGCAAAACTAGAGAAGTTACGTTTAGAATTAATTATTAGAGCATCAGACGCAAGAATAGCTATAATAGAAGATGATGAAAATAGGTTATTCCAAAAGGAAAAAGAAAGATTTGCGAGAGAAAGTCAAATGTTAGAAGAGAAATATGCAAAACTAATTGAGATAGAACCTACTAAGCGTAGAGAATTGGATTCATTATTAGAGGATTTGGAGGATAAGCACAAGATGAACCTAAAAGAAATTAGGGATAAAGCTGAGAAGAAGCGTAGAGCAGAAAAGTTGAAAGAGTTATCTGATAAACAGGACGTACTTGATAATGAAGCAAAACTAGAAAGAATAAAGTTATTAGAAAAATTAAATAATGAAACTTTAACAAGAGATGAATTTGCTCTTAACGAATTGAAGCAGCAAGAGGATTTATTAAAAAAGAAGATAAAATTACAGAAAGAATACAACGAAAAGGCTACTGACTTAGAGTTAGAATTAGCTGAGTTACAAGCAGTTATAAAAGCCAAAGCAGATCAAGATGCAATAGATGCAAGGAATGCACTAATAGATAGTAGTAAATTAGCTTTAGATGGAGTATTAGATGGGTTAAAAGAAAGAACAGCAGAGGAAGAACGACAGTTATCTGAGCGGTTAGCATTTAGACAGAATCTTATTGCAGATGAAGAGAGAGCAGCAGCAGAAGGTAGAGAAAATAACTTAGCAGCAGAGAAGCGTAAGAATAAGGAGTTAGAAAAAGAAAGATCGTTAGCACAAAGAAAACAAGAACGTATAGCTAAAGCAGAAGCATTCTTTAATTTATTCACACAATTATCTAAAACAGGTAATGCAAGTACAGCAGCGGTACAAGCCTTAGTTCAAGTACAATTAGCATCAGTTATTGCAGGTACATTTGGAGATGGTGGTATGGTAAGAGATGGTATCAATGGAGGTATTAAAGATGGAATCTTTCATGGTGATAGACATAGTGATAGATCAGGTGGTGTAATTATCCAAGCAGAGAAAGATGAAGGTATCTTATCTGTAAAAGAGATGAAGAATTTAGGGGTAAGCAACTTTTATGATCTAAAAGATAGGTTAAAAGATCCTGTTACTGATTTAGGAGCGTTTGGAGAGCAGAATGCAGCATTTGTAGCAGCAGTACCAGTATCAGGTGGTAATTCAATGAAAGGGGTTATTAGTAAGCTTGATGAGTTGGAGCAAACAATAAAGAATAAACCAGTGACGACAACAAATATTGATAATTTAGGTAACTTAGTTACTCAGATAGTTGAAAATAATACACAACGGACTATTAGAAAAGTAAATAGAAGATTTTGAGTTTAGTATTTTATATAAATGGGAAGAAATCAGATCCACCTTTAAATTCAAAGGAGATAGAGTTAGAGTTGTCTTATGAAAATGAGAATCCTAGTGCGTCTGTAACTACTACAAATTTCAAGTTTGTTAAAACTCCTAATCCTACTGATGCTTTTTCTATTATAAAAGACTATTATGATAAATCAGTATCAGGAGCTAATGAGGGGTTATTATATGGGTTACCATTTGAAATAAAACTTAAATGTAATAATTCTTATACAACTATATTTGATGGGGTCTTAGATGGTACAGGAGAAGATGTGTTTTGGGGCGATGATTTTGTTCAGATGCCTATAAAAGAAATAGGCAAAGTAGATTTTCTTAATACAGAAGCAGATACATTTAGTTTCAGATACTTAGCTAATTTGACAACACCAACAGGCGGAGGATTGCAGTCTGTTCCCGCGGGACAGATAACATCAGCAGATTATGTCGACGTATATTACATACAACAGAAAATGACATCAGGCGCAGAAGTCGCTAGTTTAGGGCTTAGTGTATTTATTTTAGTTAAAGAAGTAAAATTATTAACTAAGAATTTATCACATCATTTTGCAGAGTTACCAACAGTAATGGATACCGTAGGAGGTATTTTAGCATTAATAGCAGAGGTAGCTTATTTAATAGCTATAATTATTTCATTAGTAGTTTTATTAAGAACTATTATAAATGCTATTTATCCTGCTAAAAGGAAATATAGAGCAATGACAATTAAAAAACATTTCCAAAAGGCTTGCGCTCATATGGGATTGAATTTTAAATCATCTATTTTTGATAACACAACTTACTCAAAAGTTATAATTATACCTAAGAAAACTAAGAGGGGGGTGGGATATAGGAGGAAATCTAATGATGTAGGTTATTATGATGTGACGTTTTCACAATTCTTGCAAGAAATGCAGGATTTATTTAATGCTAAAGTAAAAATTGTAGGTTCTACATTACATTTCGAAACTAAAAGGCATTCAATATTTGATGATCCTGCATCATTTACCATTCCTGACGTTGCAATAGAAGGGTTTAAAACTAATGCATCAGAATTAAAATCTAACTTTGTATTAGATTATGCAGTTGATAGTGCTGACTTAAATTCATTTGAGGATGTTGATTATAGATTTGGTGCAGATAGTCAAATACAAGATACAGATAAGGTGTACCAAATAACTGTTGAGACAAGCAAATCATTAAATAATAGTAAAAGGAAAAGGTCACTAAAAAAAGGATTAAAATCTGTAAGCATACCGTATGCAAGAGCTAGGGTGAAACTTAACTTTACAGAGGTTGAAAAAGTGCTGCTACAGATATCTAAAATGATCGATCCTATTGTTGCTATCGCTAATACAATTAGAAGAGTTGTAGAGCCTGTAATTGATGTCATGAATGATTTTATTGATGTATTGAATGATGTATTAGATTTAGTATCTAATGTTGTTATACCTTCAATATCAAGCCCATTTCCAAAAGGAGGTTTTACAAATACTTTTTCGGCTAGTATATTAAATAGAAAGAATGTTCTATTATTAGAGCAACATTTAATAGGTGTCCCACGTTTAGCAGTACATGGTAGATCAGGTACATTAGATTATTCTTTAGGTAATACATTATTAAGCTTATCTAAAATATGGTCTAGTTTTCACGCAAGTGACTCACCTGTCCCTAAATCAGGTCAGATATCAAAAACAGGATACCCATTAGGTAATCAGTGGCTATTATATGATACATCAAAAGATGGTAATCCAATTACTATTCCTCTTTGTTGTGATGATTATTTAAAACTAAAAGATAAAAATATAGTAAAATATAAGGGTAACACTGTAAGAATTGATAGTTTAGTGTATAACCCACATAGAAATACAGCAGAAATTAGATTCAGAAGAAATTTTACATATATTAAATCAATCAAAGAACGAAAAGGATAGGATTATGGAAATGGATAAAGACTTACAGAACATACTTAACTCAATGAACCCATTAAAAGAAAAAATGATGGGGCTAATAGGCAATTTTCAACCTAAAGCATCAAAGAAAATTAAGATAAATGATGTTGAATTAACAGCAACATTAACAGAAACAAGTATAGTTATGCTTACTTTCAAAGGTAAGTCAGATAAAGAAATAGAGGAATTTTTCTATGATCTAAAGAATAGCGATGATTAATATTGTATCAGTAGAATTTACAGATTCACATGGATCAGTAACCCCACCAGATTATTTATATGGTAATATAGGGGATAAAGTAACGGTTAATATCACATTTGATGTTGAGTGGTCAGCTCTTAATGCTAATTTAAAAACATTACCAGATGCAACTAATGACCAATTTCAGTTACTACAAACTAGTCATGATAGGACTTGGAGGGATCTAGGTTTCCAAGAGGGTGACTCTATTAAGTCAATAGACTTTGTTAATGGTGCTAATAATGGAACTTTTACAGTTCTTTCAATTGATTCTGTAGCTACTACCGATGATACTATTACATTAACAACGGGTGGGACATTAGTGACTGAGACTAAAGATCCTGCAACTATATTCGGATTAACAACAGTAAATAGAATAGACTATTTTATGAATACTGTTGCTAATTCTGTTGTAGATTTAGACTTTAAATCTCCTTTAGATGAGCATACTAGAAAGTTTAGAATTGATAAGGTAGCTACAGACTTAACATCAACTGCTATGGAAGCTTTAGGGTATAAATATTCATGGATAGAAGATATTAATACTACTGACTATAAAATGGCGGGTCTTGGTATTGTGGGGACTAATAGTGAGAAGCAAAGATTTAAGTTGACTCATACATTTTATATTACGCCACTATATTTAGTAGGTCAATTAGATGGGGGTACTAGTACATTAATTGATGGTGATATAGATTATTATTTTGACACTGAATGTTTAAAGTATATCTATAGGTTAGATGCTAGATTTTCAGCACAAGATCCTAATATTGAACATTCTACGATAAACCCATTATCTAATACAACTGAATTATTTTTAAAAGATGGTAATACTGGTTGGTTTGATGAGCATACAAATGGTGAAACTGCTATTTATACCCTAAGCAGTATAGAATATACAGACACAACCACATCTACAGTTGTTCCTGAGTTGATATATAATAGGGATACAGCAGTAAAGATAAAAATAGATTCTTCAAGTAGTAATTTTACACATGGTTCACATGATGTAGTAGTTCAAATTTGTGAATTAACAGAGGATGAAGATGATTATTCTAATCTAGTTACAGATATGTTTACTAATATTAAGTATGACCGTGTCCAAGCTGTTACGGATGCTACTATGACAGTGGGAGAATTTCAAGCAGCTATAAAAACAGGTGGTACAACAACTACAAATTCATCAAGTGAATTACAAATAGATTTTACTATAGCAAAAGAGAATTACGATAAGCATTATATGATATTTGTTTCTGTACATGATAGATCAGCAGCAAGCGTTACAACGTCAGATAGGGTTACTGTTTTATGTGATGTTAATGAGATAGTAGCAAACTTTAGAGATCGCACAGCTTTTCAGATTATAGGTAATGTAAACTTTAACGAGCATCCAGATAATACATCAACTACTGAAACAGGAGATGTTAAGGGATGGGTAGAAGATGGTGTGTTATCCAAAACTATTTTTCAAGTATTACAGACTAATACAGAAGGTACATTGAAAATAAAAGAGTTCAGGTTAGCAATAGAGGCTGAACATAATACAGATAATACAAAAGATTTCACTATTGAGGAGTTAACTTATGATATGGAGGCTTTAGTTCCTGATTCGGGAGCATTTTTATTAAATGAGACTAGAGACTTTATTTTAGGTGCTAGTGATAGAAAGGATGAAAACATTTTAAAAAGGCGATCTGATTTAGATTCAGGGGCTTATTTAGCATATGAAGCTGATTTAGGATTTAAATTTAGATATGAGGGTTGGGTTTCATTCGTAATTGATTCAGATGGCGCAGCAGATTTCCCATCATCGACTAATGAATGGGATGTATATTCGCAAGATGCTGATTATGAAATGAAGTTTAATATATATGCTGATATAGAAATAACGCCTACCAACACAGATTTTGATGCTCAGATATTTGATTTTAAACATTCGTGCGATATTAAGATCAATGATTATGAACAAACGAGTGGAACTCAAACTTTTACTGGTAGTATAGAAACATTTAGAGCTTCTGATGGGGTTACAAATACAAATGACACATTATTAGGTGAAGAAAATACATTAGTAGTAGCAACATTCACTGCCCCAGAACCATATGTTGAACCTTTAGCTAATCTTTATGGTATAATTGAATTAGATATTGAAGGTATTGGTGGGGTAAATACTATAAGAGCGATATCAACATTAACAACTGTTCCAAAAGAAGATGATTCGCCTTGGGTTGGTGACGCTGTTAATGATAGGGCAGAGTTAACAGCAGTAAGTGTGTCACCTACGACAGAATTTACCGTAAAAGCTACTATAGACTTTACAGGATTAGATTTAGAAGTAGATGAATATAAGCTAAGTGCAAGGATAGGGAAAATTCAAGGTGACTATTTATTGCAAGAGGATTTAGATAATTTAGAGCAAGAAGATGGCTCGTTTATAGAATTGGAATAAAAAATGATAACTTTATATAGAACAGAAAGAATGGTGAATTGTAATAACTTAAAATATAATAAATGGCAAGTTTACCGATAAGTGGATTACCCGCAGTAGTAACCCCCGTAGGAGCAGATGAATTAGCAATCAATCAGTCAGGTACTACGAAAAAAATGACGATAACTCAATTATTGGGATTAGCAACGTCAGGAACAGGAACAGCAAATCAGGTTGCGTATTGGACAGGAGCATCTACACTAGGGGGTGATGCAGGATTCATAATGAATGGGTCTACATTAGCTTTTAATAAAGCTCTGTCTTCATTTATCGCATTTGATATGGGTGAGGGTTCTGCTACAGAAACTACATCATTAAGGGTTCAACATGCTTCTACAGGGAGTTCAAGTAGAACGGCTATATTTGGTAATATTACAAGTTCACATGCTTTTGATAATACATCAGGTTATTTTCAGGCAGGTGGTAGTAGTACTAATAATTTTGGAGTTCAAGGTATTTCAATAACAGCATCAGCAGGAACAAATACAGCAGGTTATTTTCAAGCAGCAGCAGGAGCAAGTAATTATGCTTTAAGATTAACAGATGGTTCAGAGGGTACGGCTACTCATGTTTGGACATCTCAGGATGCTAATGGGAATGGGAATTGGGCTGCTATACCATCTCAATTATCATATGGATTAGAAAATGAAATACCAGTAACAAATTCAGCAACTAATGATTATGATTATTCATCTAATTTCAAATATGATGGTACTCGATTAAATGTTGATAATGGTGGGATTGTAATTAATGCTGCGGGTGCTTTAGGAACAGATGAATTTTTACAAGGTTGGGGTACTGGTCAAGTGGGTTACGATAAAGATGATATAACCTTAGTTGAGGATAGTTCTAGAACCAGATATGCAACTGCTAGGTTTCTTAATACTATCGGGACTCTAAATGATGGAGATTACAGTATGATTGAACTCCATGTAGGCAATACTGGAAGTACTAAGAATTGCCAAGGGTTTATAGGGGTTAAGAAAAATTCATCAGGTACTCATACAACCGATATGTTTTTCGGTACTAGAACAGCGGGGACAACAGCTACAGCAAGAGTAAAAGAAGGGTTATTAATAACTCACGATCAAAAGGTAAAAATATCTGATGCTTATACAATGCCATCGGCAGATGGTACAGTAGGTCAAGTTATTGGAACAGATGGTGCAGGGGTATTATCATTTACTACAGCAGCAGCAGGTGGTGGAGAATTTACTTTAGATGCTCAAAATAATTTATTTGGTGGGGATTTAGCAGGGGATGAGTTAGACGGTACGGGTGCATCTAACTTTTTTGCAGGGGATCAATGCGGACGTTATGTAACTTCAGGAGATGAAAATGTGTACATGGGTGGAGGTGCAGGAAAAGGACACTCAACAACAAAAGCAACAGGGAATAAAAACATAGGAGTAGGTGCGCAAGCATTAACAGCAATTACAAGCGCATTTAATAACGTAGCAATAGGTTACGGATCTCTATTAACTATGACTTCGGGGAGTGATGTAGTAGCGATTGGGAAAGATGCAGGTCAAGTAATAACAACAGGAAACCGTAGTGCTTACATAGGATCTAGAGCAGGGTTAGCAGAAACAACAGGTATATTTAATACTTTTATCGGGTATGGTGCAGGTGAAGCGTGTGTAAACACTGATTATAATTGTGTAATTGGTCAAAGTTTACATCCGGGTATTTCAGGAGGTGACAATAATGTTCTTATTGGACATAGAGCAAGTACTACGTTAACATCAGGAGCGGATAATATAATTATTAGACCAAATGAATTAAACACAGCAACAACACTAACTACAGGTAGCCAAAATACAATTATCGGATTTAATGCAACAGATCCGGCGGCGGCTACGTCTAACTATGTAACGCTAGACGATATTTATAGAGGTGATAGCTCAGCTATGGAGTGTTATATGGCTTGCCCTTCTACAGCAGCAGCAGATGCAGATTTAAATAATAATGAAGTACATTTATATTTAGATGAAGCAGGAAATAATCTTAAATTTAAAGTAAAGGACTCAACAGCAGCGGTTAAAATAGGAACATTAGCAGTAGCATAAAAATAAAATAAAATAAAATGGCAATTAACGTAAACGAATCAATCAATACCCCATTAGGAGTAAACTTATCATCATTATATATTAGGTTAGAAATAAATGATCTTTTTAATGGCACACTATGTGTTAAATATCACGCATATAGTAGTAAGGCAGAATATTCATCAGGTGCGTCATCAATTAATAAGCACTTAACAGGGGTTGACTTATCTCATTATAATAATGGAATATTATCTGATGCAAATCATAATAGAAATCATATTCATGATTTAGCTATTACTGAATTATTATCAAGGCATTCAGGTTGGTCGCAAGCAAATTTAAGTAAAGTAGATTTAGCATAATATGGCAGCATTTGAGACAACTAACGGAGGTTCTGTTAATGAATTTTGGGGTTTAAGAAGTAAGCAAGTTGTGACTGTACAAAAGTCAACTATAGGTTTGCGTATTTCACCTAGTGAAGATCCGTTAGGTAAAGTTTTCTCAACATGTTCATTAACAACTACTAAAAGACTTGTATTAGCATCAACTACATCAAGTGATGATTTACAAAATGATATAACATCATTCTTATTTGTATTAGGTACTAGTGATGCTTCTGTATTAACATTACAAAAGGAAATTGCAGGAACTTGGACTGATCAAGCAACACTAAATACTTCTACATATGGGGTACATTATCCTAAAGGCGTAATGAATGATGTATTAATGACAGGTTATAAATTAGAGTGGGAGCAAGTAATAACATTACACGGAACAGGATTATATAGAGTTAAACATGTTACGTCTGGTGGGGTTTCCCCATCAACTACATTTTCTGTAGAATATTGTTTAAAACAATGGAGTGTAATAACATCTAATGATACAATAAGATTTGAATATTTAATTAGTGGTAGTATAGGTTTAGCAGCACCATCAGGAGTTACAATTGATTTAGGTACATTGCCATTGCCATCTAATAAAAAGCATACTATCCCTGCTCTTGTAGTAGGTGATAGAAGATGGTATAGCCAGATTAGAGTTCAAGGTATATGTTTAAAATCAGATGTTGTATATGAGTCAGAATCTATAGAGTTTTCTAATGGAGAACAACAAATATATAGAGATAATGCAAGGCAAGAATATGATGTCACTATAGGTCGTGTTCCAATGTTACTACATGATGAAATAAAAACATTTGTAATGATGTCTGATATAATGTGGATAACTGATTACAATTCTAATAATCCTAGTTATGGGATAAATCAAATACCAATTATGAGAGATAGTGGTTATTCTGTATCAGCGGATGTTAATACTAGATATCAAAAGGCTAATCTTAAATTTAAAGATCGATTTAATTCACTTAATAAGTCTTACTGCTAATGCCTTATAGAAATGATGATAGTATTATTAATGGCGTTATAGGCATGGTTTTAGCATTAGCTATACCTATGTTAGATGTTATTGAAGATTCAATACAGATTATTGCAGGAATTTTAGGTGTATTTCTAATAGCTTTAAGTATTAGGAATAAGTTTTTAGACTATAGAATTAAGAAATTGACAGAAAAGGAGTTACTTAATAAAAAAGATAACCATGGGTAGAATATATTTTAGCTTATCAGAATTATGTATAGAAGATGGTGATATACCTTTAGAAATTGCAGATAAATTAATCAAGCATCATATACAACCAATGAATATAGTTCGTAAAAAGTTGGGTGCAGCTATATGGGCTTCTCAAGATTCTGGATATAGATCAAAGAGATATGAGTTATCAAAGAAAAGAACAGGTAAATCACAACATACATTTAAAGGAAAAGGTGCAGTAGATTGGACAGCTATTGACTTAGATTCATTATTAAAACTGATCATAGAGCATACAGATTATACACGTATATGTTTCTACCCTCATAAAAAGTTTATCCATTGTGATTATAAATCAGTCGATGGTAGATTTTATTATGAAGATTATGGGGAGGGTTGGGAGTTCATTAAAAAATTATAATATGAAAATTATAGCATTTTTACCGTCGATTATCAAATTAGGTAGTGAGGTAGTAACACGATTAAGATCAAAGACTCCACGCAATGGAAACGTTATGAAAACTATTGGAGGTACTTTACTAGCAGGTGCAGGAACAAGTTATTCAATGGAGCATGGAGCAGATATTAAACAGATAGTACATATAATAGAAGCCGTCACAGCATTAGTAGGAGCTATTACATTATTAATAGGTCAAATGCAGACAGTTAAAGAGTAATCCATTCTTCTGTTCGATGGTGAAAGGGGGTATATGCTACGGTGTGTATCCCTTTTTATTTTAAGATTAAAACATTCTAAGAATAAAACCGTATATTTGTCTATGGCAAATAAAAAACAAGTATTTTCTATAAGAGAAGCTTTTATAGAAATGTGTAAGATGCGTAGGGTTGATATTGCAAAAGAAGAACCTGAATGGGATACTGTACCTGAATTAAAAAAAGAATATCAAAGAATGTCTAATAATATCTTTCAGGCTAATAAAGCTAATGGGTCACTTAGTACTGATCTTATGAGGACAAAACTTATTAACTCAGGTCAATTTGAATTAGACAAAGAAGAAATTTGGAAAAAGCTGTAACTATATCTTATTATTAAGAGTATACTATTTTAAATTTAAAATAAAATAACTATATTTGGATATGGATGAAGAAGAACTAAAAGCAAAAATGCAAGAGATTGACGAAATCGAAGCAAGAGTAGCAGAGTTAGCTACACAAGTTAGAGAAGAATTATATTTACTACAAAAATTAGCAGAAAATGGAAATTAATAAAGGAATGAAAACCGTAAAGGTTAAAGGAGGTAAAGACTATGTTGAAGTTAAAGAACGTATTAATGCTTTAGCAGATAGTGATACTAATTATAGTATAGAGACAAACTATCAATACTTTCCTGATCGTAAAATGTGGGTAGTACATGCTAAGCTAACATGGGAAGGAAGTGTTTATACAGGATTAGCACAAGAGATTGAGTCAGATAACTTTAAACAGGTAAACTTTACATCAGCTTTAGAGAATGCAGAAACAAGTGCTGTAGGTCGTGCATGTGCTTTTGCAGGTATTGGTATAGTAGAATCAATTGCAAGTGCTGACGAGGTTAATAAGGCTGTTAATAGAGGATCTAACTTTAATAAGAAGGAAGAAGATAATAGACCATGGTTAAATGATAAGGAACTAATAGGTAAATTAAAGAAAGCCGTTATAGATGGTAAAGTAGATTCAGTTAAAAAAAGGTTGGAGACATATAAAGTTTCAAAAGCTACTAGAGAAGAAATTTTACAGATTGATTGAAGGATACTATTAATAAAAGAACAGTTAGAATGCGAGATAATTCAGGTAGAAGTAAAATAAGCCCATATGTATATGTAGGGTTGGAGCATAACTCTATAGATGATATTAGAGGTGTAATACTAAACCTAGTACATAAGTATCTAGGGATTACAGAGGAACAAATAGTGAGTAAGTGTAGATTAAGGGAGTATGTTCAAGCAAGACAAATATGTATGTATATGGAATCATGTTATACTAAAAGTACACTAAAAGAGATTGCTAAAGCATATGATAGAGATCACTCAACAGTAATACATGCTAAACAAATTATAAGAGATAGAGAATACGTTAAAGATCCAATAGTAAGTGTAACAAATAAGATACATAACTACTTATCTAATGTTATGGGATTAAGATTTAATGACAAAAAATATAACAAGTAATGGGAATATTAGAAAATATAGATGCTACAATAGATAGTTATGGTAAGTCAGCAGGGACACAAGATATTGCAGGATTAAGAGTCTTACAAACGAGGTTATCGGTACTATCTTCTTCATTAGGTAGTATGGTAGGGGTTTGTTATGAGCAAATGGAACATGCAAGAGTTGAAAGGATGCAGAAGGGTAGTAAAGGAGATAAATATTATGTAAATGAAGCACAAACAAAAGCTGACTATAAGATGTTAGAACTTAAAAGAACTCAGGTTAATCATATACTTAATGCAATGACAGTTTGTATTAATTCATTATCTAAAGAATATACTAGATCATATAATCAATAACTAAATGTCTAGATATTAAAAAACAAACACAATAAGTAATAAAATTGATGAAAAAATTGATAAAGATATATGGGAGTAGAAAAGGGAGATAAGAGAATAGATATTATGAGATATAATAAACCTATTAAGTCTCACTATTGCAATGAATTAGTTAAAGAAACTTATAGTGTTAAAGATGGTGAAGGGAATGAAATTATCTATTTAGAATATGGGGAATACATACCTTTTGCAGAAAGAAATAGAATGATTAAGTTCTTAAACGATAATTATTAGTTTGGTAATTAAAAAAGATTTATTACTTTAGAGAAGTGGTTATGAAAGCCACTTTTTTATTGAACAGAAATTTAACACAATGTAAATTACAAAAGAATGGAAAGAGAAATTACAACACAGAAGCTAATGAGTATAATGGATTATGCTAAATATAAGCAAGTAACTAGACAGACAGTATATAACTGGATTAAAGACAAAGAAATTATGACTTACAAATTAGGGGGTAAGCAATTTATAATTATTGATTAGTATTTTTTTATTTAATAATTTAACAAAATGTAAAATATGGAAGGATGGATAAGTCTACATAGGCAAATACAAGATCATTGGTTATGGCAAGAAAGGAGAATTTATTCTAAAGCTGAAGCATGGATAGATATACTATTAAATGTTAATCATTCAGATGCAAAAGTCATTATTAAACATACAGTTTATAATGTCAAACGAGGAGAAAGTATTAGGAGTTTAGATAGTTGGGGAAAGCGTTGGAATTGGGATAAATCAAAAGGATCTAAATATTAATTATGGCTAGAAAAAAGAAAAACACAGTTGATTACTTTCCACATGAATGTTCTCATGGTCAAAAAATGTTTATTGTAGAAACTCAATTTGGTAATGATGGTTATGCGGTATGGTTTAAAGTGTTAGAGCAATTAGGTTTAGCAGATAACCATTATTTAGATTTAAGAGATGATAGCCAATATATGTATTTATCCTCTGTATGTAGAGTTGATGAAAATAGGTTTAAAGATATAGTTAATCTATTATCTAAGATAGGTGCAATTAATAAAACTTTATGGGAAAATAATATAATTTTTAGTGAGAAATTCATGGAAAATATAGAGGATGCTTATAAAAGACGCAATAATAAATGTATACAATTTGATGATTTATGTAAACATTTAAATATTAAATGTAAACAAAAAACCACAAGTAAAGACAATAATGCAGACATAAGTACACAAAGTAAAGTAGATTATAGTAAAATAGAAGAGAGTAAAGTAAATAAGAAAACTAAAAAAGAGCTACCAACTAAAGTTGGCGATATTCTTCTAGAAGATTTTATAGGGTTTTGGGAAAAACAAACAGGTAAGGAAATAAATGTTACTCAGATGTTAGTAGAAAAATTAAAGAAAATATTAAAAGAGAAGCATACAAAAGAAGATATTGCGACAGTTGTAATTAACAAATCTAAAGAATGGAAAAATAATGAAGCTATGCACCACAACTTAAAAGTTTCTACTCTACTAGGGATTAACAATTTCAAAAAGTATTTAGCAGACGGAGATTGTTCTCAGTTTACAGGAAATTCTAAGTCAACAAGTTTACTACCAACAAATAAATTCGATAACTAATGGAATTACAAGAAAATTATGAGATAGTTTTAAGTGGATTAGTAAAGAATCCTGATCTCTTAGCAGAATCTATATCTAAAATTGAGCCTGAATACTTCTTAGGTGAGTTTAGAGACACTTTTAACTTCATTGTAGGGTCTTATAAGGAATATGGAGAGTTAAGCCCTTACGTGTTAATTCCTAAAGCTAAAGAAAAAGGTATAAATCTAAGATCAGTAGTAAAAAGAACTCCTAATGAGAAAGATTTCAGTTATGCACTAAACTTTATTAAAGAGGAAAGTATTAGAAGAATTAGCTCAGATAAGCTACAAAGATTAGTAGATGAATTACAGCATCCTGTATCTGATGTAAGTGATGTTATTGCGAGAGTTGGAACGATAGTAAGTGAAGCACAAGGGGTTTTAACACCTGTAACAGAGAGAAGTTTAAAAGATATGTATTCTGACTGTACAGCTGATTGGGATAATGCAAAGAAATGCGATGGTATTACAGGGGTTTCTACACATTTACCTTCATTAGATAAAGAGACTAAAGGTTTCCAAGCAGGAGGGTTTTTTATAGTAGCAGGACGACCTGCAATGGGTAAAACTACAGTAGGATTAGAGTTAGCTAAAAACTCTTCACTTAATGGTCATAAAACACTATTCATAACTTTAGAAATGATGGACAAGGATGTACTTAAAAAAGCCCTTTCATCAACATCAGAAGTAAAGTTTGATACTATGACATCAGGTAGGTCAAGTATAGAAGATTATAAAAGAAATTCAGAAGCTTTTGAGAGGTTAGAAAGATCAGGTTTGCAGATACTAAATCTACCATCAATGAATGAATTAGAGTTGTCCACAATTGCTAGGAGGAGTAAGAGGGAAGATGATATAAAAATGATAGTAATTGACTATATCGGATTAATGAGTTGTTCAGATAAAAGTATCTCAGATAAAAATGGTCAAGTAACAGTAATATCAAGAGTTATTAAGCAGTTAGCAATGGAGTTACAAATACCTATTATGGCTTTAGCACAATTGAATAGAGGGGTAGATGCTCGACCTGATAAAACACCTCAACTATCAGATTTAAGGGATTCAGGAAGTTTAGAACAGGATGCAGATTTTGTTAGTTTTTGTTACCGTCCTGAGTATTATAAGATAAGTGAATATGATGATGGTGCAAGTACTCATAATGTTTTAGAATTAATAGTATCTAAAAACAGATTTGGTAATACTAAGAGATACAGATTCCAATGTGATTTAAGTCGATCAATGGTAATCGAACCAACAAGTTATGTTGCACCTGATGAAGATACTACATTCAATTACCAAAATGATAATCCTTTTTAATGGCAGGCTTAGATGTAGTATTAAATCTTAAAGATAAGGTTAATACAGTTGATGACGCTAAAGCAATTGTTAATGAGTTAATGAGAATGAAGTCTAAAGAAATGGTTGTAATGAATGCACTCATAAAGATGTCGATGTTTCTTAATGGTATTCAATACTTCAATATGGAGCGATCAGCAGAGTTAATTTATAAGTATTGTAGAACTGTTGATATGAATAAGGTTGCTAGGTTAGCAGAGTTTACAAAATATGAATTGGAGTTACATGTAGAAGATTCTATGGAGAAATATGGTAAAAAATTAATGCAGGGGAATAAAAAAGAAATGGATCAGATTTACAATTACATAGCAGGGCAGTTCCCAAGACCACAATTTAATAATAACGTACAAATCATATATAACGACGGAGAAATTGAAGAAATAATAACTAAAAAATAAATAATGAAACTTTTTAAAAAAATAGACGTTTATAATTGTATGTTTCAAAAATAAAACAATACTTTTACTTATGGAAGAATATACAACACCAATTTTATTAATGTCATTTAGTTTTGTATTTGTAATGTGTAGAATATTTTGGAATGATGGATTAAGTGATTTTTTATATGATCTTTACATTAAAACAAGAAAAAAGAAAGTTAAATGAATGAGGATTCAATTCATATAGCATTGGTAAAGTGGATGACTATGCAGTACCCTAGAGATAGATTTTTATGGTTTCATGTTCCCAACGGAGGTAAGCGATCGAGGGGAGAAGCTATTAAATTTAAAAGGCAGGGTGTATTAGCAGGAGTAGCAGATATTCTAATATTAGAGCAGCGAACTGGGGTTGAACAGTCACAACCTAAATGTGGTTTCGCTTTAGAATTAAAGACTCCTACGGGTACTGTTAGTCAATCCCAAAAAGACTTCTTATTAATGGTGCAAGAAAAGAATTGGCATAGTGATGTATCATATGGATTAGATGAAGCGATAGAGAAAGTACAAGACTATATGAATAATAATTTTTAAAAGGAAATATATGAAGCCACAAACGACATTGAAGGAGAAGTTAACAGTATTAAGATTAACTTATGGGAATAAATTTATGACTGAATTAACAGATTATGTCGTACAAGAAAAGAGTGATGTGTTTTTTCATCTAGATTTACTTAATGATGGTAAGCCTTTTATAACAGAGCGTTACAATAATTTAATATGTGGTTAAAGAATATTCAGAGGGATTCTCCAAAAGCATATATATTAGCAAAACAGGGATTCTATCTAGAGCAAGGTAAGATAAGTGGTTTATATCAATTCTTTGATAAGTATAATATTATTATGTGGGTTGAATATGTTGAGTTATTATGTGACAACCAATTATGGGAAATAAAAACTAACTTTAAATATCGACCTAATATTAATCACTTTAACAGATTAGATGCTATTAAGGAAGGGTTAGGGGTTTGTTTCAAAGAGTTAGAAAGAAAGCTAGAATTAGGCGAAATAAATTATATAAAAGAAAGAATACATAAATTATGAAATTAAAAACTAGAGAAAATATTACGCTGCACTTTATAGAAAAGTCAGAGGATGCTGTAGCACCAATTAATACAGAAATGATTGGAGACATTAAAAAAGCATCATTATTAGTAGGAATTATAAATTCTTGGACAGTAGAGAGAAGGGAAATTAAGAAAGATATGCCATTATTAAAATCTAAGATTGTAGAAGATACAAGATTTATGAATTATATGGATAAAGATAGTTTTTGTTATGATCGTAGGGATTCTGTAGCATCAGCAATGTTAATGGCAGGAGTTCCATCAGGGAAAGTAGAAGATTATTTAATAGCAGTAGAACAACATGTGGTCAGAAAGCAAAAAACAAAAAGAAAGTAAAGCAAAAATTAAAGCTGTTTATATGTGGATGGCTGAAAATATTGAGCATTATTGTGTGAGTTGTGCAAGGTGGGATAAACCATTAACGCATTCTCATACAATAAGACGTTCATATAGAAAGGATTTAGAAGCAGAAAGAGAAAACATTACCTATCAATGTCATCAATGTCATGATATATGGGATAATAAACCAAACGAACGGTATAAGTTATTAGATTACGAAGATAGAATGAGATACATTAAGAGTGTAGACGAGGGGTTATTTAACAGAATGAGATAATTATGGGTGAAAAAGGAAGAAGAACAAAAAATAAACATTATGATATTACTGAGGATCAACCTAAAATGAAGGAGGATAAACCTAAAAAGAAATGGAATCCTAACCCTACAGGTAAAGGTGGTATCAAGAAAGGAGAAGTAAGGAATCCCGAAGGTAAAGGGCATAAATTCCCTAAAGGATATCATCCTACGTCTGAAATAAAGAAAGGTCAGGTACTTAACCCTACAGGTAGACCATCTCATATTGAAAGGTTTACAGAGGTGTGTAAAGAGGTGGTCTTTGGAGATATTAATGCAATAATCTTAACAGATATTGAATTAGTAAGGTTAATTAATAGACATTTAGAGCCTGATGAAAAGGTTGCAATAAGAACATTTCATAGTTGGAAACATAAAGTAATTAATAGTGAAGGAGATATAGACCCAAGGATGGAAGTATTTATGGATACATACTATGAAGCATTATTAGACCAAAAGATTAACTTATTTGAGCAAATGAGAGTTAAAGGGGAATATCTTTATAAGTGGACATGGTTAATAGAAAGGAAATTTCCTGAATGGAATCTTACTAGAAAATCACAAAGTGAAAATGTTAATGTCAATCAAAACATTAGTAAATTATCAAATGCAGAATTAAAGGATGAATTGAAAAGGTTGCAAAGTTCTAAGCCAAAACAATTACCTCCTAAAGAATAATTTCATAGTTTCTTTTTGTATTAGGATAGCCTATCAATTAATTTTGGTAGGCTATCTTGTTGTATGGCAATAGATTATAAACTAAATGAAAATAAATGTAACTTTTGATGTGGAATTAACGTCTATAATATTGTATTTCAAATATAAAATACTATCTTTGATTATCTCAAAAAAATAGAAGTTATGGAAAACGATGTTTATTTAAAAGTAGAAAGGATAATAATAAGTATGAATGATTTATGTCAGGAAGATGTAGTAAGAAAATTAATAACTAACTCAAAAAGGTATTTAAATAAGTTTGAAGTTAAGTTTTTAGATAATATACTAGAAAAGAGACTTAATGAATTATCAATAGATCAATTTAACTAAACTTTGAATTAAGATATAAACATAACTGGCTTATTTGCTATACACATTGTTGTGTGTAGTGTGGATTATTAACTAATAAAATTGATTAAAATGACTGAAATAAAAAACAAATTCTGCGAAATACAAAACCTAAAAAAAGGGGATTGGTTTATGTTGAACAACGGAGAAGAAATAAGAAATAAGTATAAATTTTTAGGTGAAGCAGCAGCCTCACATTATGGTTGGCTATAAGAACGATTGGTATCGGTAGTCTAAGGCTCTTAGACTATGGGGTTACTCTTTTGGCGAAGAGTAGCCCTATTATTATTAAGTAAAAACTTGTTGGTAGATAGGTAAAGAGATGACTATAGCATCTGAGTAGTCCACCCCGTAGGGAATAAAGAAAGGCTCACCACTTAATTAAAAAAATTAAAACCTTGGACGCATTGTGTATGAACTTTTAATTAGAAAAAATATGACAGTAAAAGACTTAAAAAAGAGATTAGAAAATTTAGATGATGACCAAATGGTTATTATAACTGATTGTGAAGGGTGGTGTAACATTGAAAAGATAGAAGTAAAAGGCGAAGAAGTACACATAGTACAAGAAACCGAGCCAATTTTTTCTGATTAATTGTTTATACACGTTGTTGTATGTCTTTTTTAATTGCCTACAACGTATTGCTATATGATTAGTGCGAATATTAACAACGAAATTTAATTAAAATGGAAGAAGTAAAACTAACGAAAGAACAAGAGATACTATTTGAGGTGTATGACAAAGGTGTGCAAAAGGAAGATTGCTACTTAG